>ERZ808051.229-NODE-229-length-72331-cov-6.718147_pt1 | contig 72331 bp, 63 predicted proteins | sample MGYA00380199_ERZ808051 | MGnify/ENA primary metagenome ERZ808051 (study PRJEB31490, sample SAMN06133391) | mouse gut metagenome | isolation source: J11 | host: mice | place: China: Chengdu | collected 2015-05 ... | reverse complement strand
TGGTCCAGGAGAAATACCCTGCTGGAGGCTAGACCTGGCGGTGCAGCATTTGTGTAAGCAGTCAAGGTACGGCGGTGTGGGCTGCATGCTTTCTGAGCAATAGCGGATGCTTTGCAGGAGGGATGAAGCAGTACCTTAGCCCAGGTTCCACTGGGAACCATTATAGCACCGGGAGGCTCTGGAAAAAAGTAATAAGTAACGTATAGATGGAAAAGGACAGCCAGCATTACGGGAGAGGGGAACCCCATTACAGACTCCCATCAGAAACTCCTTACATCTATATAGAAAGAAATGAGACAGGTAACTATTAATTGTATAGATGGGAAGGGATAGAGAGGGAGCCCTCTTAGAAATCATCCTGCATCTATATCACAAAAAGAATAAGTCTATAGCCTGTTCTGACTGGCTATAAACTTATTATACGAGGAGGGTATGATATGATGAATTGGCCGATTATGACAATTCGCATAGGGGCGATGGAGATGTCGGTACTGGCTGTGGTAGTTGCTGTAGCGGTAGTGTTTCTGCTTCTGATTTTCTTGACGGGGTATGTGAAGGCGTCCCCTGACACGGCGATGATTATTTCCGGTCTTAGGAAGAATCCTAAGGTGCTGATCGGTAAAGCAGGAATCAAGATTCCTTTTCTTGAGAGGAAGGATGAGCTGAACCTGCAGCTGATTCCCATTGACGTGAAAACGTCCAACGCTGTTCCGACAGCTGACTACATAAATATCAATGTAGATGCAACTGTAAATGTAAAGATCAGCGACAATGAAGAAAGACTGAAGCTGGCTGCCCAGAATTTTCTAAACAAAAATGCCGAATACATCGGCCGTGTAGCCAGAGAGGTTCTGGAGGGCAATGTTCGTGAGATAGTAGGCAAGATGGCCCTTGAGGAGATGGTATCCGACCGCCAGAAGTTCGCCATGCTGGTAAAGGAAAACGCCGAACCGGATCTTGCATCCATGGGTCTGGACATCATCAGCTTCAATGTACAGAATTTTGTGGATGGAAATGGCGTCATAGAAAATCTAGGTGTGGATAATATTGTAAAAATCCAAAAGAACGCTGCTATATCCCGGGCCGAAAGCGAAAAGGAGATTGCAAAGGCGCAGGCCAGCGCCAAGCGCGAGGCGAATGAGGCAGAGGTAAATTCCCAGTCCGAGATCGCCAAGAAACAGAATGAGCTGGCCATTCAAAAGGCGGAGCTGAAACGAGAGGCGGATATCAAGCAGGCCGAAGCGGATGCCGCATACCGTATTCAGGAAGAAGAACAGCGCAAGACCGTAGAGATCACCACTGCAAACGCAAACATTGCAAAGCAGGAAAAGGAAATTCTGCTTAAGCAGCGCGAGGCAGAAGTCATGGAGCAGGCTCTGGACGCACAAGTCAAGAAAAAGGCAGAGGCGGAAAGATTCGCAAAGCAGCAGCAAGCGGATGCCAGCTTGTATGAGCGCCAGCGGGAGGCCGAAGCTAAGAAGTTCGAGACAGAGAAGGAAGCGGAGGCCATGAAGGCTCAGGCGGAGGCAAAGCGATACACTATGGAGCAAGAGGCGGACGGTATCCGTACCAGAGGCCTTGCCGAGGCGGAAGCCATTCGTGCCAAAGCCGTGGCCGAAGCAGAAGGTATTGAGAAAAAAGCTGAAGCGATGGCCAAAATGGGTGAGGCTGCCGTATTGGAAATGTATTTCAAGGCATTGCCTGAAGTGGTCAAAAATGCCGCTGAACCGCTTGCAAGTGTTGACAAGATCACCATGTACGGCGACGGAAATTCTTCCAAGCTGATGAAGGATGTCATGGGAACTGTAGTGCAGATTACCGACGGTCTGAAGGAAGCCACCGGCGTTGACCTACAGGCTGTGCTGTCAGGATTTCTTGCCGGAAAGGTAGCATCTGCAGATAAAGGAACAGATATCGGAAAAGGAACAGAAACTAAAGGAATGAGCGAATCCGCCAAAAACGAATAAAGAACAAAAAGTACCAAATGAACAAAACCATTCATTTGCAAACACTAAAGCTATAACTATAGCCACGAAGTAATAAGTAGCCCAAAAGCATACAGATCGAAGATCGCCCCAACTATTCGCAAAACTTGTCTTTTGCGAATAGTTGGGGCAACCTTAAGAACCACTCTTCCTATTGTTCTCTTAGCGCCCAAGTTCATGTTCCCGGCATATATTCTTAGATTCTAACTTTATTTCTCAGTCCGTTATTCCTTGCTCTGCAAAGAAATATGCGGCCAGCTGCGCTCTGGAACTGAAGGATTCTGTTTCCAAAAGAGCCCTGACCTCATCTCTGGTATAAAACTTAGCCTCGATCTGCTCGTTTTCGGAGGTATGATCTTCAAAGCTTCCTTCGACTTCCACAAATGCAATGTAGGTTGTAGTGTCAGAAATAGCTACAGCCGCAAAAGAAGGCGGCAAAATTTTCTTGATTCGCTTCACCCTCAGACCAGTTTCCTCATAAAGCTCTCGGGCAATACAGTCCTCGATCTGCTCGTCCTGATTCAGCATGCCTGCGCACAGATTGTAGACCATACGGTTGACGCCCATTCTGAATTCATGAAGCAAAAGAAGCCTATCACAGCAAGTGGCTATGATGGAGACTCCGCTGGGCTTGCCGCCCACATCCTCAATACCGCTCAAGTCTCTGCGGCTGACCATTTCATATTTTTTCTCTCTGCCAGCCTTGTTCCTATAGACCAGTTCATAGCTTTTCAGATACTTTCCGTCACGAACCTTTTCCAGTTTGATGAATTCCATTTGCGCCACCCTTCATTTTTGCTCTTTTGGTTTCTATTCCTGATTCGCCGTATATTGCTTCTAGCTCTCCACATGTGTGGAGTTTATTCTGCATGTACCGACCGGAACTGCTCTCTCAATGGTTTGCTGATCTTTTTGCGTGTTATCTCCACCAATCCAAGAGGGGTCATGTCAACCACATGCGTCTGGACCTTGTCTTTCTGAACCAGAGCTTTAAGATGATTCAAAAGCTCCCTATTGTATGAAGCCGACTGCATATTGATGAAATCTACAATGATTATTCCCGATAGATTGCGCAGCACCAGCTGAATCGCCACCTCCTCCGCGGCCTCAAGATTGATTCGGCGGTAGGTTTCCTGAGGATCTTTTCCGGCTTCGTATTTGCCGGTGTTTACATCGATGACTGTCAGCGCCTCTGTGGGTTCAATGATCAGATAACCGCCTGATTTCAGCCATACGCGGCTTGCCAAAGCCGTTTCCAATTTGCTTTCAACAGAGTACAGAACGGAAAGGGGCAATACCTTGTCCTGATATAGTCTGACGACAACATCCAATTCATGCTCCCGGCAGTATCTTTCCAGCGGCTCCTGCATAGAAACCTGATCCGTCACAATCTCCCAGCCACCTTCTACCATTTGCTTCATAGGAGATTCTGCTGTCCCTTTCGACATTGCCTTTTCCGACATTGTTTCTTCGGACATCGAATCCTGCTGCCTCAGGGTATCATTGTATGTGATGCCCATCAGAGGAAATTGCTCAAACACGGCCTCGAATTCCTCCGGAGCCTCCTTCAGGCAAGAAAAGCAGTTTCTGAATCTCGCCGTATGAAGCAGACGAATAAGCGGCTCTGCCAGAGAAAAGAACTGGCGCAAAAGTCCGCTCTCGCTCTCCTCTCCTGCCTTGGTTCTAATCACGCATCCCATGGGCGGCAGTCTGAGATCATTTGGCATGAAGTTCCTATTTTCCTGCAAATCCCCATTCTCCGGCTCTGCCCCACGCCCGCCCAAAGACCGGAATATGTTCATATCCAGTTCCGAAGCCCCGTCCTTCAAGACCTTCTTTTCCGTCAGGAAACGTTTCAGTTCCTTTTTTCTTTCGCTGTTAAGTTTTGTGGAAAAGCTTGCTCTCTCAGAACCAACCGACAGAACAAAATAATCATTGTACAAGGAAACCTGTGTCGTAACGCAAGCCTTTTTCAGGCCTTGAGAATCCTTGATCACCTGAACCAGAATTTCATCTCCCGCTATCAGACGTCCATTATAGGTTCTGTTCAAAAGATAAGGAACCAGCATGCTTTTCAGGGAAAGAAAGCAAATTTCACCATCTGCGATTTCCACAAAGCAGGCATTGATATTTTTGACCATACTCTTGATTTTTCCGATGTAGACGGCGCCGATTCGGCTGGGTTTGTCCGGGAAAAAAGAAGCCGCCATCAGACGGTTGTCTTGGATATAAAGAGCACAGCGGCACTTTTTATAGACGGTAAACAAAAGCCTCCCTTTGTCTGTCCTTCGCAGCTGCTGCTCTTCCTCCGTGATCGACACGGATAACTTCGGCGGTATTTTCCTGCTCATGCCATATCCTCCTCTGGATTGCGGGCATGGGAAAGGCTCTGAACCTCCTTGGGATCCGAGAATCCGATTTCGCCAAGGGAGACCAGCTGCCGCTCCCCTTCTGTCCCCATATCTGTGTAGACATCCTCCCTGACAATCCGCAGCGCATTCTCCTTCAGCTGCTCTCCCCTCCGGGCCAGCATTGCAGTCACCACCTGCACAGGCTTGATGTTTCCTCCGCTGGAGGCATCCAGAAGCATGGAAAGACTGCCTGAGCAATCCTCCCCTGAGGTTCTATACTCCAGACTGTAGATCCCCTGCTTTAGGTCCATTTCCCGCATTCCATGCTTTGTCTTTTTGGTGATCAGTATCTGCTCCTGTGCCAGAAAATCCGGCAGCTCAGCTGCCAAGTCGGTCTCCGGCATCAGATCCTCTCTGAAGCTCACCGTATAGGCAGCAGCCGCTACGCTGGCCATGGCATTTCCTGCCCCTTCGGGAAGGATCCTTACGGATACGATCTCTATTCCGGGCACACTGGCCCCATTCAGTCTTTCCATCACATCCTCGCAGGAATGGATGGAATTGACCTCTATATCCATATACTCGCCGTTGCTGGTCAATCCTACTCCTAAGGGGGCGGCAAAAGTCATGACCTGATGCGGACTAAATCCTGCAGTATACACTATGTCGATCTGCGCCCGCCGGATGGCTTTTTGAAAAAAGCGCATTACATCCAAATGTCCGATGAAGCGGACTGCTCCATATTTCTTGAATTTGATACGAAGCTTCATTGTTCTTCTCCCCTGCGTTGTTTGGCCCGGATTCTAAATTTTTCTTGGGCTGAGGCCTTTCGCCTTAACGGGTAGATTATACCATGTTTCATTTGATTTCGCAACTTTTGCGCCGAAATGATGCGCTCCGGAACACTGGACAATTCCCATTTTTTTCTGTATAATGTGAACAGATATACGGATGCGCAGGAAATGCGCAGATTGGAGCCAAGATGGAAGTTAAATTGCAGAATCTGACAAAAAAATTTCCCAGCCGGGACAAGAAAAAACAAGAGGACGTGGTTGCAGTAAATGATTTTACCTTTACGATACCGGACGGAAAGCTTATCGGCCTTCTGGGACCTTCCGGATGCGGCAAAAGCACTACTTTGAACTTGATCAGCGGCCTGCAGAAGCCCACCGGCGGCAGGATCTTCTTCGGCAGCGACGACGTTACCACGCTTCCGCCGGAAAAGAGGGGAATCGGTTTGGTATTTCAGAATTATGCCCTCTACCCCCATCTGACGGTAAGGCAGAACATCCAGTTTCCGCTGGGGAATCTGAAAGGGAAAAACAAGCTGTCAAAACAAGAGATGCTGGACAGAGCGGTCTCCGCGGCAAAGCTGGTGCAGATCGAAGAGCTGATGGACCGTAAGCCCGGCGAGCTGTCCGGCGGTCAGCAGCAGCGCGTGGCCATTGCCAGAGCCTTGGTGAAGATGCCCCGGGTTCTTCTGCTGGACGAGCCCCTCTCCAATCTGGACGCCAGACTGCGGATTCAGACAAGAGAGGAAATACGGCGCATTCAGAGAGAAACAGGAATCACCACGATTTTTGTCACCCACGATCAGGAGGAGGCCATGAGCATTTCCGATATGATCGTCGTCATGAAGGAGGGAATCGTCCAGCAGATCGGCCGGCCCCAGCAGGTCTATGACAGCCCTGCAAATCTCTTTGTGGCGAAGTTCCTCGGCACGCCCCCCATCAACGTATTTCAGGGAAAAGTGCGGAAAGGAATGCTGTATATAGGGGAAGATGCCGTTCTTAAGCTTCAGGGCGCGGACTCCGGAGAGGACAAGGAGGTCTATGCCGCAGTACGGCCGGAAGGCTTTCTTTTACAAGAGGAAGGACCTCTGCACTGTGAACTGAGCGGCATCGAAGTGATGGGAAGGGATATCAGCGTTGTCTCGAAAAACAGCGCCTCTGAAAATCCTGCCATCCGGGCCATCATCGGTGCGGAAAACGGAATTCATGTGGAAAGGATGCTGTCTGCGCATCCGGAAAAAAGAACGGTGAGATTTGCCCTTATGCCTCATAAGGTATTCTTGTTCGACAAAGAGACAGAGGAAAGAATCTATGTGAATCCCACGGAGCAGATGAACGGGGGCCGGTTATGATTGAGCAAAGTGAAATGTGTGTGAAAGATGTGAAAAACAGCAGTGCAGATAAAGAAAGCACAGACAAAAACATGTGCATAAACGGTACGGACGTAGGTAATGCTGCGGACAAAATTAATGGTACAGACATAAGCAATAGTACAAACAAAGACATAGATACCGACATAAGCAAAGATACGAACAAAAACAACGGTACGAATAAAGGCATAGGTACGCACAAAAGCAACGGTGCGGCCAATAGCAAAGACGGCGCAGGGAAGGATCTGCTGGAAAGAATTGGCAGCCTTAAAGGCTGGCTGTATCTGCTTCCGGCGGTTCTTTTTCTGGGGGCGTTCATGGTGTACCCTTTGATAGATGTGTTCGTCTATTCCTTTGAAGAGGGATATAATTCCGCCTCACAGACCTATCTGGGCACCGGAGGGTACAACTATTCCTATGTCCTGCATGATCCATACTTCCTGCAGGCCGTAAAAAATACCTTTATTTTGGTCATTATCACCGTACCCTTGTCCACCGGCATGGCGCTGCTGATCTCTGTGGGACTGAATTCCATCAAGCCCCTGAGGAATTTGTTCCAGACCATCTATTTTCTGCCGTATGTGACCAACACTCTGGCGGTGGGGCTGGTGTTCATGATTCTTTTCAAGAAGACACCCTACACCGATGGCCTTATCAATCTATTGATCAATTGGTTTGGCGGCAGTTCGGTGGATTTCATCGACGGTCCTTATTGGGCCAAAATGTTCGTACTGTGCTTTTACACGATCTGGGTGGTGATGCCCTTCAAGATTCTGATTCTGACCAGTGCGCTGGCCTCGGTAAATCAGGACTATTACAATGCGGCCAAAGTGGACGGTACCTCCAAGCTCCGAACTTTCGGGCGGATAACCCTTCCCATGATCTCCCCCATGATCTTTTATCTGGTCATCACGGGCTTCATCGGCGCCTTCAAGGCATACAGCGACGTGGTGGCTCTGTTCGGAACGGATCTGAACGCAGCGAAAATGAATACTATAGTGGGCTATATCTACGACATGCTCTATGGGGACAGCGGCGGATACCCCTCTTACGCTTCTGCCGCAGCCATTATTTTATTCGCCATCATACTCACCATCACCTGCATCAACCTGCTTGTAAGCAAAAGAAAGGTTCACTACTGATCTTTTGCTACAATCCGGAAGAACAAGCAAATGCACTGACATGCAAATGCAATGAAAGGCGGACGTTATGGAAAGTAAAATTGATTACGAGAAAATAGAGAAAAAGGCCGCGTCCCGGAAAAGGGCCGCCAGCGTAATCACCTATGTGTTTCTGGCTCTATGGGCCGTTATCGTGCTGTTTCCCTTTTACTGGATGCTGCTGACCTCATTAAAAAGTTACAGCGCATACAATTCGGAATATACCCCGAAATTCTTTACCTTATCTCCCACCCTGCAGAATTATATAGACGCCTTTACGGCAGTGCCCTTGGGGAAATATCTCGCCAACACCCTGATCTTTACGCTGATCACCACCGCGGTTATGCTGCTGGTGATCATACTTGCGGCCTTCGCCTTCGCCAGACTGGAATTCAAAGGGAAAAACCTTGCCTTTGTCCTATTTCTGTCCCTGATGATGATTCCCAATGAACTGGTTATCATCACGAATTTTGTGACCATCACCAATCTGGACATGCGAAATACCTTTCAGGGCCTTATCCTGCCATCGGTCACATCGGTATTTTACATATACCTGCTGAAAGAAAATTTTGAGCAGATACCGGACAGCTTATATTTTGCAGCCAAGGCTGACGGCACCTCTGACCTGAAATATCTTTTAAAGGTCATGGTTCCCATATCCAGACCAACCTTGATCACTGTGACCATACTGAAGGTGATCGAGTGCTGGAATTCCTATGTGTGGCCCAGACTGATCACGGACGATCCCAATTACTATCTTGTGTCCAACGGCATTCAGGAAATTCGGGAAAACGGTTTCGGACGGGAAAACATTCCCGCTATGATGGCTGCTGTGGTGGTAATCTCTGTACCGTTGATCTTGCTGTTCTTGATCTTCCGCAACAAGGTCATGGCCGGGGTGTCGAGGGGAGGAACCAAGGGATGAAAAACATATACCAAAAATGCAAGGCGCATCTGGGTCCTGTACAGGCGGGTTTTGCAGCGCTTCTTGTGATCACCGCCCTTCTGCTTACAGGCTGTCACGGTTCCAGAGGCATGGATCCGTTCCAGATTCCCGATGAATTTGATACGGAGCAAAATTATGAGATCACTTTTTGGGCCAAGAACGACACCAACAAGACCCAGACCAGAATCTATGAGCAGGCCATCGAGGATTTCCAGACCCTCTATCCCAATGTGACTGTGAACCTGCGGCTGTATACGGATTATGGCCGAATATACAATGACGTGATCACCAATATTGCCACCAATACCACGCCCAATGTCTGCATCACCTATCCCGACCATATAGCCACCTATCTCACCGGAACGAATCAGGTGGTTCCGCTGGAGGAGCTTTTCGTGAACGAAAAATACGGCCTTGGCGGCAGTGAGGTCAGGTTCCTGGCTCCTACACCGGAGGAAATCGTTCCCCAGTTTCTGGAGGAATGCAGATTCGGCGGCCATTACTATGCCCTGCCCTATATGCGGTCCACAGAGGCCTGCTACATCAATAAGACTTATGTGGAGAAGCTGGGCTATACCCTTCCGGACACCTTAACATGGGATTTTGTCTGGGAGGTCTCCGACGCTGCCGCCGCCAAGAGCGAGGACGGAACTTATCTGGTGAACGGCCAGAAGGTCATGATTCCCTTTATCTACAAATCTACCGACAATATGATGATTCAAATGCTTCGCCAAAAGCAGGCGGGCTACTCCACTCCGGAGGGAGAGATACTGCTCTTCCATGACACTACCGCACAGCTTCTGAGAGATATTGCGGAACATACGAAAAAGGGGGCCTTCTCCACTTTTAAGATTTCCAGCTATCCGGCCAACTTCCTCAACGCCGGCCAGTGCATCTTCGCCATAGATTCCACTGCAGGCGCTACCTGGATGGGATCCGATGCTCCGCTGATGGACATCAGCGAGGACAAGGTAGTTGAGTTCGAGACAGTGGTCATGCCCATTCCTCAATTCGACACGGAACAACCCCAGATGATATCTCAGGGGCCTTCGGTATGTATCTTCAATAAAAGCGACCCTCAGGAGGTGCTGGCCTCTTGGCTGTTTGTCCAGTATCTGCTGACCAATCAGGTGCAGATCGCCTACTCGGAGACAGAAGGCTATGTCCCTGTGACCACGAAAGCCCAGACGTCGGAGGAATATCAGGATTATCTGTCCAGATGCGGGGAGGATAACACACAACATTATGAGATCAAGATCAAAGCCGCACAGCTTTTGCTGGATAATGTGGGACATACCTTCGTCACTCCGGTGTTCAACGGCTCCGCGTCGCTGCGGGACGCTGCCGGACAGCTTATCGAGAACACGGTGAAGTCTGTCAGGCGAGGGGAGACCGTGGACGACGCCTATCTGGAAAAGCTCTATGGAGACGTAACATCCCTCTATCGTCTGGATCAGCTGAAAGGCTCAAACGGCACGGCGGCATCCGGCAAGGCAGATCTGGGGCCTCTGCCCTGGACTTCCGTACTCCTATTGCTGTCCTTAGGGGGTGCATGGATCCTGATTATCGCTTACTTGGCCGCAAAGTTCCTTGCCAGTACCAAAAATGTCCAAAAGAAAGAACCACATAGACAAAGAAATAAGCAATAATGCTATTGATTTCTAGGGGATATGGTGTATAATTAACTCGATGTACGTCAATCCATTACTTTTTAAAGAATTGGAAGAGGAGAAAAATTATGAAAAAAATCACATCGTTGCTTATTATGTGCGTGCTGGTGTTTGCATGCATCGGCTGCGGCAAGGACGGCGGGGACGAGAAATCCGAGGGTGTCATGACTTATGAGGAGTACATGGCGGTTCCCACGGGCGATGAGCAGCAGCAGGTTGTCATCGAGGCCTATGTACAGGCCAAGCAGTCTTGGTGGGAAAACAAGGCAACTGTATATGCGCAGGACAAGGACGGCGCATATTTCTTGTATGATATGGCCTGCTCTGAGGAGGACTATGCCAAGCTGACTCCCGGAACCAAGATCAAGGTGACCGGCTATAAGACGGAATGGTCGGGAGAGATCGAGATCATAGATGCAACCTTTGAGATTCAGGAGGGAAGCACCTACATAGCTGAGGCACTGGACGTAACCTCTCTTCTGGGAACCGACGACCTTATCAAACACCAGAATGAGTTCGTGTCCTTCAAGGGCATGACGGTGGAAGCTGCAGGCAAGGATGATTCCGGAAACGAAGTTGCTTTTCTTTATAAGTGGGACGGTTCCGGTCAGGACGGCGATGATCTGTACTTCAATGTATCTCTGAACGGAAATATTTATACCTTCACGGTAGAGTCCTACTTGTGTGACAACACCACGGATGTTTACGCAGCAGTGAAGAACCTGAAGATCGGTGACAAGATTGACATGGAAGGCTTCTTGTATTGGTATGAGGGCGTCAATCCCCATATCACCTCCGTGACGGCTGCCAAATAAAATGCAGTAAAATCCGTATTTCTGGAGTGGGTTCTATCGCCATGAAAAATTTGAATGAAGTATGAATGAAGAAAGCGGCATGATTTTTGAAGTCATGCCGCTTTTTCTTTCTGTTTTCTTTTCTTTTTTCTACTTTATGTTGCTTTACTCATTCTGCATTCTGGCTTCATTCATACAGTCTCTCAGGGTATGCGCCCTGTGCGATCAGCTCCTTCAGAGAGTCCACCACATTCTGTTTGTCTTCTCTATAAGTAACGCCGAACCATTTGTCAGGCGTCTCCAGCACCTTAACAGTGACCTTGCCCTCTCGCACCTTCTGATTGATGATTTCAGGAAGCAGAAACTCTGCCTTGATGTCCCCCTCCTTAAGCCCCGACAGAAACACCGGAAATTCCTCCTCCAGAACCTTCATGAAGGAAGCCGGAAGCCCCCACATATTCATGGACGCATGGCACCCAGATTCTACCGCAACAGGATTTCCAGCAACATCCGCCGCTGTAAGCTTCCCGTCCACAAGACGGATGTCATAGGTCTCCCTCACTGCCTGCAGATTTCCCTTCTCGTCCACCTGACAAACTCCTCTGCTCACGCCTCCGTTTTCGCTGAGAGTGTTTTCCAGCATGAAGCCGCCCATGCAGAGATCATACTGTGCTCCCCCCTCCTGCATCTCGTTGACCATATAATCATGGATTTTGCGAAAGCCTTCCTTACCGTAATAGTCATCCGCATTGATGACCATGAAAGGTCCATCTATCAGTCCTTTGGCGCTCAAAACCGCTTGTCCGGTTCCCCAAGGTTTTTTTCTGTCTGCAGGCACCTTGAAGCCCTCCGGAAGATTCTCGATTTCCTGAAAAGCGTACTCTACCTTTGCCACTTTCTCGATTCTATTTCCGATGATTTCTTTAAAGTCTGCTTCCAGATCCCTGCGGATTATGAATACCACTTTATCGAATCCTGCCTGCAGGGCATCATAGATGGAATAGTCCATGATAATCTCTCCCCCCGGGCCTACGGGTTCAAGCTGCTTGATGCCTCCTCCGAAGCGGCTGCCGATCCCGGCTGCCATGATAACCAACGCTGTTTCTTTCATAGATACCTCCTTATCTCATAACGCATGGATTCCGATGTGATTTACCGGTATTTTCCTAAAGTATATCACAATATGCCGAAAAAGACAAATTATGAATTCATAAATTCTAGTTCACAAACTCTCTGTGCTATTCTCTAGGCTCCACGCAGATTCCACAGCCGAATGCAGCCGCTCCGCAGCCCTGACACTTCTGACTGCAGTTCTCCGACACCTCTCCCCTCTGCGCCTTCTGCCACTCCCGCTTCAGAAAATCCTTCGTTACGCCGCAGTCGATGAAGTCCCATGGAAGAATTTCCTCCAGAGAGCGTTCCCTATGGGTATAGAAATCTACCGAAAGCCCGCATTCCTCCATGGCCTCCAGCCATCTCTCATTGTCATAATACTCTCCCCAAGCCTCGAAGAAGCCCCCTTTTTCATAGACTCTGCGAATGACCTGACACAGCCGCCTGTCTCCTCTGGCCAGCACGCCCTCTATAACGCTGGCGTCAGCTTCATGCCAGTTATACTTGATGCTCTTCTGGTTGAGCTGCTCACAGATAAAGGTGCGGGTCTGATAGGCCTTGTTCAGGAACTCTTCCTTGGTACACTGAGCCGTCCATTGAAAAGGCGTAAAGGGCTTGGGCACGAAAAAGGAAGTGCTGGACACGATCTGCACCCGATTGCCGCCCCGCTTGTCCTTTGGCACCGTTTCAAAGTAGGTGGCTGCTATCTTGTTGGAAAGCTCCGCGATTCCCCGGATATCCTCATCCGTCTCCGTGGGAAGTCCCAGCATGAAATAGAGCTTCACTCTGGTCCAGCCCCCCTGAAAGGCAAGGGCGGCTCCTCTTAGGATGGCCTCCTCAGTGAGTCCTTTATTGATCACGTCCCGCAGCCTCTGGCTTCCTGCCTCCGGGGCGAAGGTCAGGCTGGATTTCTTCACATCCTGCACCTTGCTCATGACATCCAAAGAAAATGCGTCAATGCGCAGGGAAGGCAGAGAAATATTCACATGCTGTCTGCTGCACTCTTCTATTAAAAAGTCGATCAGCTCCGGCAATTTGGAATAATCGCTGGAACTCAAGGAGCTTAGGGATATTTCTTCATGTCCGGTGTTCTTCAGCATCTCCATGGCGTACCTTTTCAGCGTGTCCACATCCCGCTCCCTCACGGGACGGTAGATCTGGCCGGCCTGACAGAATCTGCAGCCACGGATGCAGCCCCGCTGGATTTCCAGCACCACCCGGTCTTGAGTCACTTTAATGAAAGGCACAATAGGCTTCATAGGGTAATAAGTGTCCGTTACATCCGAGGCAATCTCCTTGCATATGGTTGCCGGAATCCCTTCCTCCAAGGCAAAGAAGCTCTCGATGGTGCCGTCCTCCTTATACCGCGCATCATAAAAACGAGGGACATACAGCCCCGGCAGCTTTGCCGCCCGGCGGAGAAACTCTATGCGCCCCACACCGTTATCCTGACATTCTTCATAAAGGGTGATGAGTTCCCTATATCTAGTCTCCCCCTCCCCGATATAGAAAATATCAAAAAAGTCTGCCAGAGGCTCCGGATTGTAGGTGCAGGGGCCTCCCCCAATGACAATGGGGCAATCCTCTCCCCTATCTGCAGCATTCAGGGGAATCTGTGATAAGTCCAGTACTCGCAGAATATTGGTGTAGCACATTTCATATTGGATGGTAATGCCCAAAAAGTCGAACTCCTTGACGGGATCCTGAGACTCCAGCGCAAACAGCGGGATACTATGTTCCCGCATCAGCGCGTCCAGATCTACCCAGGGAGAATAGACCCGCTCGCACCACACATCCTCCATGGAATTGAACATATCGTACAGAATCTGAATGCCCAGATGGGACATGCCGATTTCGTAGACGTCGGGAAAACACATGGCAAAGCGAACCCTTACGTTCCTCTTGTCCTTTACCACACTGTTCACCTCATGGCCGATATAGCGCTCCGGCTTTTCGACCTTCATCAGAATATCTTCTGAAAGAGCAAGCTTCTCCCACATATATTAACTCCTTACCTTTTGACCCATACAGCTTATTTGCTGTCTTTCGGCTTTTCTTCAAACTGCTGCTTTACATCAACGGCTCCTTCTTCAGCTTTACATCAACCGCTCCCTGCTCCGGTTTCCTCTCGCTGCAGACAGCCCTCATCCTCTTTACATCGTCTGCGGTTACTTCGCTCCGGGAATAGCGGGCCCGTTCATAAATGCCTGCCATTCCTGCGGCCTGCAGCCGTTCTTCCCACTCTCTGGCAGTGGACAGCCCGAGACGGCTCCTGCTCTCTCCATCCTTCCCTATGAGCTTTGCTCCGCAGCTCAAAATCTTCCGCTTATATAACCTGCGAACCCGTTCCCTGTTCGTGAGAGCCTCCGACAGCGCTCTGCGCTGCCGCCTTCCATCTATACTCCTGATATCACATTTCTCCCTGACCTCCGACACCGCCGGATCTTCGGTGCCCGGCCTTATCATACGGCGGTTCAGATATTCCTGCAGCAGCGCCAGCAGTTTAAGGAGCAGCCTTACCGCAACATAGACCATCCCTACCAGCAAAGCCAGAGTGAACATGACCTCCAGAACCTTCCAGAGCCAGAAAGCTTCATTGGGCTCCGGCAGCTGTGGACTTTGGATTCCTACGGGCTCCCTTTCCCATAGGGGCATATCCTCTTTCACAGCCACCTTTTTAGGCAATATCTTTGAGAGCAGAAAGCGCAGCAGCTGCACCAGAAAATCGGCTACCGGCTTCAGGAGCTTCGCCAGCCATTCATGCTGAACGCTGATTATCAGGATCATGACGCCCAATAAAGTATATGCCGCCGCCAGCCCCGTTCCGGAACGAAATATTTCCCCTATGGGCAGGTGGCCCGCGCTGCTCATGTTAAGGGAAATATAGTCCAGATATTGACGCATATAGAATACTATGAAAAACATAGCGGTAACGGCAATCAAAGAAAAGGTATAGTAATGGTTCCACTGATTGGTATGCCGCATAAAGGTAGATACCAGAGACAAGACAACAGCTGCCGGAAGCTGTATGGCGGCTGTATACAGCACATCCTTCTTCAGCTTCAGAATCAAGGAATGCAATAAGTACCCTGCCCCGCAGAAGGCACAGATTCCTCGGCCGATAAGGGGTCGGGGCATCAGGACAAGCACAAAGGTATATGCTGCCGCCGCTGCAATAGACAGCAATAAAAATCGGATACGCCGCTTCCCGCCCTGATGTGTCCGGAGAACAAAAAACAGAAGCGGGAACAAGCTGCAAAGAGTCCAGAGCAGCATATCCGGCTTCTCCATCCCGGTCTGTCCTCTGGTCATCTCCATTATGGTCAGGGCTATGGGAAAGAGCATCCAATGGTTCATTTGTTCTGTCAGCACTTCACAGATCAGCTGAATTTTTTTAAGAGACATCCGAGTATATCACCTCTATGTTTTCCGCAAGAAGCGGCGGAAGTTTGGGATTCTTTTTTCCCTCCACGGGATAGAACCAAAAAAACGGCCTGCCGGTCTCTTTGTATCTCGTCAAAATATCCACGAAATCTTCGTATTGATTAGGCGCCACGAAGCAAGTGAAGGCGTCCCGGAAGTCTCCGAAAATCCTCTCTCCGAATGTATCCCCAAAGCTTGGAACCTGCTGCGCGGTATCGATTCTGGCCAATGCCTTATAGATTGCATCCATTTGCTGCTGCCCCATCTTGGAATCAATGGAAATAGGCTCGTGAGTAAGAATGTCGACTCCGTTTCCATAGCAGGCAACCTGAATTCCTTGTTTCAGAAAAAATACACATAAGGATGCCACGATTCTAAGCGACATTTCCACACTTTCTTCTTTTTTCAGCACATTGTCATCCTGAATGTTAAAGAAAATCCTGACATTGCGCAGAGTGGAGTAGTTTCGCTGATTTACCATGAAATTCCCGGACTTGGCCGTAGCCTTCCAGTTTATGCTTCTCATATCGTCATATGGCTGATACTCTCTGATGCCTCTATATTCAAAGGGATCCTCCAATAGGCGGCGTCTGGAGAGCATCTCTCCGTTCATCCGAACCAATGCCTGACGAAACCTGCTGCTGTCATAAGGGCGTGGATAGACATACAGCTGTGTCCTTACGGGCTTGTCCGCCAGCATCTGGCTGAGGAAAAACAAATCTGTGGACACCAGACTGATTTCGTCTATGGTATAATACCCTCTCCTGCCTCCGCTGAACTTCAGCCTTCGCGTCACTCTCTCCCCTCCGCCTACGCGGAACATGTCGTTTCTATAATATTGGTCCGTCGTGCGGGATCCGCTGTGGTTCTTGAACAAGAGATTTCTGTCCGTCCTGAATTTTACCTTCAGCAGAACAAGAGGCAGCCGTTTCTTGTTTTCGATGACTTCCTTCAGTTCGCTCTCTTCCCCCTCAAAGATATGATCCGTATCAAAACTGACGCTGACGGTCAGGTGTCTCATCCAGAGCCTGTCATAAATGAGCTTCTGCACTACAAGCAGAAAAAAACCTATGAGACCCACTCCAAGCAATTCTATCATCTTTTGAAGTCCTCAGTGGGAATAGGGGTAACGGAGACGATTCTCTCTATCAGCTTTTCAGCGCTCCCTGCGCTCCCTGCGCCGTACCCTGACACAATGCGATGAGCCAGAACGGGGATCGCCAGCGTCTTCACGTCGTCCGGCACTACATAGCCGCGCCCCTCCAGATAGGCATAGGTCTTTGCACAGCGAAGCAGCGCAAGGCTTCCCCGGGGACTGACTCCTAAGAGTACTTGTTCCTCGTTTCTGGTGGCCTCCACCAGATCCACCATGTACTCTTGTATACATTTGTGTACGAAGACTCTGGACGCCTCCTCCTTGGCTTTTGCCAGCTCCTCCAGCGTCAGGACGCTTTGGAGCCCTGCCAGAGGTTCTCCCTCCATGTACTTCTCCAAAATGGTCAGCTCCTGCTCTCTGGGCGGCAGTCCCATGGACAGGCGCATCATGAAACGGTCCATCTGGGCCTCCGGCAGAGGAAAAGTGCCCGTTGTCTCCACCGGATTCTGGGTGGCAATAACGAAAAAGGGATCTCCGGATATATAAGTTTCCCCGTCTATAGTTACCTGACGCTCTTCCATGCATTCCAGAAGCCCTGCCTGAGTTCTGGGAGTCGCGCGGTTGATCTCATCCGCCAGCAGAATATTCGTGAACACCGGCCCTTTCCGCAGCACGAAGATGTCTTTCTGTCTGTCGTACACATTCAGCCCCGTGATATCGCTGGGAAGCAGATCCGGCGTGAACTGGATTCTGGCAAACTCGCCGCCGATGCTTCTTGCAAGCGTCTTTGCCAGCTTGGTCTTGCCTGTTCCGGGTACATCCTCCAGCAGCACATGGCCATCTGCCAGCAGAGCCGTCAGCAACAGCCTTGCCGTCTTTTCTTTGCCTACAATGACCTCTGCTATATTGGCCAGCACTCTTTCTGCCAGCCGCTTCCCGTCACCGTCCATCGCGCCTCTCCCTCCTGCCGTCATGGTACAGATTTATCCTCATTTTATCATAATATAGGACGGAATGCCATAATTTTATAGTAAGCTTCTCCAATATTTTGAGGTGATCCTGAGTGAGTGAAGTAAGCATGGAACAAAAGCTTCAGCTGATTCGTCAGGTACGGTCCAGATATCATGAGGACCGATATGATCTGTCCAACAGAGAAAGGCTGCTCTACGGAAGATCGGGGTATATTCCGGATGGCCGGGCCGAATATCCTGACCCCTATGAAGACGCCCCTTACAAAGATACATATGGGGAGATGCCCTTGTCAGGAAACAGCCCCTTCGCTTTTTTGCGACTGCGCTTTCTGGTGGCGGCGCTTCTGCTGGCCGCGGTCATAATCATGGATAAAAACGGCTTGGATGTGGCCGGAATCACCACGGAAAAAATATACGAGATGATTTCGGCCGACTATGAGGAAAAAATCGAAGAATGGGTGGAAACCATGTCGGGCAAATGACTTTATCTCCTGCTCTTCTATCTCCTGCCGCACAGATACTCGTATGCATTCAAGATGGTATCCTGCCGCTTTCCGGCTATGAAGTAGAAGTCCTGCTGTTTTTCGTAATCCGCATACAGATAGGATCCGTAGGCAGGGATATCGCAGCAGAACGCGGCATGCTCTGTGGCAAGGACGATTCCGTATCCCTTGTCGGACAGCAAGAAAGGCGGCTCCTGACGCTTTCCGTCCGAAAGATATTTCGCGCTGCCACGCAGGCTGATGCCCTCAAGTCCGGCAGGGGCTTTGTCAGAGACCGGTTTCCCGGAAGCCGCCGGGCCGAATCCATATAGCCGCTCCTCCTTTGCCCACTCCAGAAAAAGCCATGTCCGGAGCAGTCCGCCGGGGCCGTTTTCCAGAAGACGGCAGTCCTTATTTCGCTCCGCCAGAAGAGGCTTCTTGTCTCTGGTCATATAACGGAGTCTTCCTGTGGATTTGTCCGCCTGAACGATCAGCTCGTCGGTGGTCAGCTCCACCATGCCTCCGCTGTCCTTGTACATCCAGAACTTCTCCGTGCGGCTGACGGCAATGCCGTAGGGCGCGGCACTCTGGGGCTGTCCGCTTTTGCAGAAACTGATACGCAGAATGGCGCTTCCTATGGGACTGATCCGAAGGGTGCCGTTTCGGCTCTGAAGATAGAGGCCGTCCGGCTGTTTGGATATCCAACGGATAGAGAGATCTGTCTTTGCATGTCCTACGGGGCGCAACTTCTCCGTAGCAGGCATGTCTCCGAAACAAGGAATTGCAGAAGGTCTTTCCACGGCCGGCGCCGATTTCCGGGAATGCTCGCCCTTACTTGTGTAAGGGACTCCTGAGGACTTTTGCATGTCCTCTGGCATATACACAATGGCGCTCTTGCGTGCGGCAGCCTGTTGTACCGGCGCTGCAGGGCGCGCACTGGCCTTAGGCTTTGGAGCAAAAGCAGCCTGTCCCTGTGTCCGGGGCGGGGCGCTTTTGATGCCCTCCGGTTTTTTCTGCAAATCCTTTCCCTCCTCCAAGGATAACCGGGGACTTTCCTTGGACGGAGCCTTTTCGGGAATCGGATCCGCAATCAAACCTGTCAGATCTTCCTTGTACAGTATGCAGAGCTCGTGCAGCGCTCTGGTGGCCGCCACGTAAAGCAGCTTGGCATGGCCGTCATCCACAGGATAATCTTCTCTGTCAGGATCCAGTATCAGCACTGTGTCAAATTCCAGACCTTTGGTGTATTCCACCGGAAGCACCATGATCCCGGTGCCGAATACCGCTTTCTCCAGATCGCTCTCTATAACGTCTATATATTCTCCAAGCCCTGCCGCCGCCCGGTCTGCATCCCCGCGGCTTCTGCACACCACGGCAATGGTGTCGTAGCCCTTTTCCCGCCATTTCCTACAGATTTCTGCAGCCTCCTGAAAAAGTTCCGCTCCTTTTTCCGCCTTCCTCACCTCCACGGGAACTCCGTGCCGGATGATGGGTTCTATGGGGTAGCTGGAAAATTTTCCATGATGAAGGATCTTTGTGGCGAAATCCGATATTTCTACGGTGTTCCGGTAGCTTTTCTTCAATATCCCGAAACTGTCCATTTCGTCCGACAGCAGAAGCGCCCGCAGTTCCTCCCAGTCGTTGAGCCCGAATCCGAAATGAATGTTCTGGGAAACGTCTCCCATCACGGTATAGGTGCAGCCTCGGATGCAGAAATGAAGCGCGGAATAAGCCATCATACCGAAGTCCTGAGCCTCATCGATCACGATATGGTGCGCCTCGCTGATTACCTCTGTCTCCTTCACCCGCTTGTACAGGTAGGCCAGAGCCGCCAGATCATAGACGTCGAATTCCTTCTCCGGCACCTCCGTCTCCATGCCCTTTGCCGCCTGTCCTCTGAGGAAATCCCGGTAAAGCTCGTAGATGGAAGGCCCCTTCCAGATCTTTGCTCCATACCTGCCCCTATATGCCCTCAGAATGGCCTTTCGCTCCACTTGGGTATATTTCACTCCCTTTCCGAGAAACTCCTCCTTGATCTTGCCTATGAGACGGTCGTTGAGCATATTGATTTTGCTCTGCATGGATACCTTCGGGTTCTGTGTGATATAGCGTTCCACTGCCTCCCCGTCCACAAGGAGAACAAGATCTTTCGGATCCGTCTTCTTTCCCTCTGTCTCGTCATAGACTCCGCTTTTTCCGTCCCGCAGTCCCTCCACGAACTGTCTTGGATTCAAATAGATGGATTCCCGCAGTATGCCGTCCCATTCCAGCTTGTCACAGTAAGCCCTCAGATCCTCGAACCAGCCAAGGCTGCCCTTGATGCTTCCTTTGTTATCGCCCTGAGCGCCTTTGCGGATGCTGTAGCGCTTTTCGTCCCAGTCCTCATACAGCAGACGCACGAAAAGCTGCTCCATCGTCATCTGACGAATGCCGTACACATCCAGATCAGGCAGCACTCCCGTGATATAGTTCAGCAGAATCCGGTTGCTTCCCACAATGTAGAAGTCCTCTGGCTTGAACCGTTCCTGATAATTGTACAAGATGAAGGAAATCCTATGCATTGCCACGGTGGTCTTGCCCGATCCTGCAACGCCTTGAACGATGATATTGTGATAAGGCGACTTCCGGATAATTTCGTTCTGCTCCTTCTGGATGGTAGCCACAATTTCCCCTAGAACCGCCTGCTTGTTCTTTGCAAGGTACTTTGTCAGCAGCTCATCATTTGCAATGAACTCACTGTCAAAATAGTCCAAAAGCCGCTGCTTCTCTATCTCATAGGTCCGCTTCAGCTTCAGGTCGATCCGCATCTCAATTCCCCCCGGCGCAATGTAGCTGCAGCGGCCCAGTCCGTTTTCATAATAGGTGTTGGCTACCGGAGCCCGCCAGTCCACCACTACCTGATGCGTGGCGTCGCTGGCAATGCCCCCCTTGCCGATGTAAAGGGATTCCTCTTTGTTCAGGGACTCGTCCCAGTACACGATCCTGCCGAAATAAGGCTTGCCCAGAGCCTTCTCATTCCGCTCCAGAGCCCTCTTCATATGGTCATGAAGAGTGATTTTATTTTCCAGCTGGATAATAAGCTCGGGATTGTCGTCATGAAAACGCTCCAGCATTTCGTCAATCTCTCTTCTCATCTTGGAGACCTCTGTACCGTAAAATCCCAGATTGTCTCTGATGATGGAAAGAGCATACTCTAAAAATGCTTCCTCCGCCTGTCTGGACGTGTTGGATATCTCCTTCTTTTTCTGAGCCATTGCATGTCCCTCCTTTTGGCAATTCTTTTGGCAACTTCTATGATGCTGTAACAGAATAAAATCAGCGAATAAAAATAGTATACAAAAAAATAAAAAAAATGCTAGACTTTTCTTTTGATATTTGGTAAAGTGTTATATAGAGTAGTGCCTAGAGAAAGCCATCGGATATCCGGTGGCTTTCTTTCGTTATTGCGTTTATTCATGGACATTCGGGTTCACTCAGAGACATTTGCCGCCCAAAAAAGAAGCTGCCCTATTGGGGCAGCTTCTTTTCTGGTTTCGGCAAGACAAGGTCAGCAAGATCTGTTTCTTATGACTCGTATATGACTCTTAAGTCAATTTCATGATTGGCAAAGCTGAAGCGAAGCGGATTAGGCATGCTGATTGTTGGGATTGCTTGCATATACATTATATGCATGAGCCAGCCTATTCATATTGGTGATCAGGATATTCATGGCGATGAAGGGACCGATTCCGCACAGCAGAGCGCCTACGATCAGCCACATAAGTACGGTGGTTCCGTTTTCGGTAAAGGTCATACCGTATCTGGGAGCATTCTCCGCAAGCCTGTTTGCCAGACTATAGTACCAGAACCATCCGTAGATGCCGCAGGTCACGAAGGACAACAGGATGAACTGGACAAGACCCGGCGTGCTCTTTCCGTCGCCCGCACACACCACATTTGCGTCCTGAGCCATAGTATACAAAAACCAGTAGCTGTAGATGCCGCAAGTCACAAGCGACAACAAGATGTACATAACGATTGATCGATCTTCTTTGACAATCATTTTTTTCCTCCTCTTTCTTACATAAAGCTTTTCCATAGCCTTCCCAGCAGTCCCGCTTCGAGATCAGCCACCACCACGTCCTGATCGGGGCTGAACAGCCGCAGAAAATATACGGCCGCAAAGCAGACGATTGCTGTCCATGCTATGATTTTCTGAACCCTTGCGGCAAGCTTTCCCCAAAAAAGGTAGAGCAAGACCAAAAAGGGCATCATCCAGAATAGCGGATGATAATAGAACGCTTTGTCAAACTGCAGTTGGAGCGCATAAAATATGGCTCTGGTCATTCCGCATCCCGCGCAGCTGATGCCGGTAAGCCACTTGATCGGACAACCGATCCCGCTGACATGAGTGAACAGAATGACGATCCCCAGTCCGACCAGAAGCATGACTGCCTCTTTCCATTTTTTCAATACTTTCACCAACCAGAAAAATATTACTTGCCATTTACATCCTATCACAATATTACACTGTTTTCAACAGCTTTCTAAATTTTTCTTTAAAGTACTAAAAATTTCTTAAATAAAATCTAAATTTTTTATCCTCTGTCTTCCAGATCTCTCTGCAGCGCGTCCAGATACGGTACCAAGATCCCATGTTTCTGCGGCAATATGTAGTCGGGGTTCAGCTCATCGAACCGAAAGCTCTTCCTCCCCCCCTCATTGGCACGGTTCCAGAAAAAAAGCAGCATCTCCAGCGGCAGATAATATAGGATGTCCTTGTGGGTATAGTATATGAGGAAAAACGCGATGCCACCCTGCTTTTCAAATTTCTCCATGAAGGTCACCTGATGCTGATGGATATTCTGGAGCGCAAAGGTGTCGGATGCGCATTCCTTGGCATCGAAGCAGACCGGAAGCCCCTGCACGGCACCTATGTAGTCAACTGTGCTCTTCTGATCAAAATATGCCAGCGTAATCTGCCTATGCTCCTTGTCTATCTTGATCGGCGTGATGGGAGTAGGTACCTTCTGTATGAGAGCAAGTCCGGAATCGGAATACTTTTCGTTGGTTCTATTGATCATATCCTCAAGAGTAGAGCCCCGCAGCCCTCTGGAATTCCATGTAGCCATATGCCGTTCCTCTTTGCAGTGTGCCATCTCTACCGCATTATGCCATTCTTACCGCATTATGCTGTTCTTACTGCATTATGCTGTTCTTACTGCATTATGCTGTTCTTAATGGCATCCCTACCGTATTTGCACTGTTGCGCGCCTATAATTCATTTCCTCTAAAGCAGATACCGCTTTAAATTCGATCCAGCCCCAGTCCCGCCTGCACCTGAAGAAACGCTTCGGGACACGGTGAGGAGACGGTCATGCCGCCGAGGCGGCTTCCGGCGCCGGATTCCTCCTCCGGAAACTGTACTTCACAAGCGTGCAGCAGCTGATTTCTCAGGCCGTACTCCTCCCGCATCCTTCTGTTTACAGGCTCTCTGCCATACTTTGCGTCACCGATCAGGGGATGTCCGATGCTGGCCAGATGCGCCCGGATCTGGTGGGACTTTCCTGTGACCAGCTCCACCTCTGCCAGAGTATAGTCATGGGTAGCCTTCAATGGCCTGCAGACGGTGCAGATCGGTGAATATTCCCCTTTTGAGGGTTCTTCGCTTGAAGGTCCTCTCCCTGAAGGAGTTCCCATGGTTTTTCCGGAGGCAGACCACTGCCGTACAGTGACCCTATTATCTGCGTCTTCTTTATGAAGGAAGCCCTCCAGTGTCATAGGCCCCTCTATTTTTCCGACGCAGATAGTTCGGTACAGCTTTCTCATCCTATGTTCCTTTATGCATTTTGCGAGATACTGCAGGCCTTCAAGGCTCTTTCCGCAAAGAACGATGCCGCTGGTATTTCTGTCAAGCCGGTTACAGACTCCCGGCCGGAAGGTCTCCAGCTCTTTTGCAAATCCGGGGGTGTTCTTTAGCAGATAACCGATGAGCCATTCGTTCACGCTGAGATCTCCTGCCGCCGCCTTCTGGGTCAAGACCCCGGCCGGCTTATCCAGAAATACGAAATCATCGTCCTCATAGAGTACCCGGATTCCCTGCAGTCTCTCAAATGCAGCGGAATAATCCTTCAGCAGGAGCTTTGTCCTGCCGGATAAAGGATATTCTCCGTTCTTTTGCTCCTGACAGCCTTCCTCGGCCGGTCTGCCTGAAAATTTCTCAAAGGTCTCCTTGGAGAAAAAACAGCACACCTCATCATTCAGCGCAAGAATCTCTGAACCCTGGGCTTTCTTTCCGTTCAAGGTAATGTTTTTCTTCCGAAGCATTTTGTATAAGAATCCGCTTCCGGCCAAGGGCAGGTATTTATGTAAAAATTTGTCCAGCCGCTGTCCGGCCTGATTCTTTCCTATGGTTACTGACTGCATGACTCACCTTCTATCCTTGATGTTGCCGTTGGCTTCCTGACCTTCCTACAAAGACACGCTCAACAGTGTGGCGATGATGGCCTCCGTCCGCCGCTCCTCCGGATCCAGAGCCTTCAGCTGCTCCAGCCGCTGAACGTATTTTTCCCGGTCGGTGAATACCTTTATCGTTACATCCTTATGTCCGTCCATCTTCAGGTGATGGTCTATGTGTTTGCGGAATTCCTCTTCCTGCAGCTTCGGATCCTCCGAATAGCCGCACAGAGTACCTCCCCGAACGGCCAGATGCCCTATCACGAAGTTCTTTTTGTAAGAGGTGAACACCATGTCATACAGTCCCCTTAGCCCCTCCTCATGCTGTGCTATGACCTCCGCCGCCTCTCTACCGCAGCTTTTGAAGCGAAGGAACATCACTGCGCTGACAGCGCTCTTGCTGGCGGGAAGACAGCCCAGCACGGCCACCACAGTCAGCAAATTTGCCTTCTCCCCCGTCTGCAGATATCCGGCTATGAACAGCGAGGCGGAAACGGCAAAATAGAGCAGGGTCCGCAGGACCTCGTATTTTTTCTGTGTATCCAGATAACCCCGCTTTCCCTTTGCGGAGCTGGTGGAAAACAGTCTCTTCAATTGCATGTTAAAGTCCTTTCTTTTTCATTTGTCTCACCGCTTCCAGAATCATGCCCTGAGGCAGCGCCTTGCAGAGCAGCCTAAACGCCCTCATGGGCAGGCCGCACACCGACAAAGGACGTCTGCGGTAAGAATCCTTCAGTGCCAGAGCCACCACCCTTTCCGCCGATACCATAGTATGTTTCTTCAGCGAAAGAGTGGTTCCCGTGGCTTCCGCAATCTCAAAAAAGGGCGTATCCACGGGCCCCGGACAGACACAGGTGACATAAATCTCTGCCTCCCGCAGCTCTTCTCCCAGCGCTCTGGAAAAGCTCAGTACATAAGACTTTGTGGCGGCATACACGGCGAAACCCGGCTGGGGCAGGAATGCGGCGCTGGAAGCCATCTGAATGATGCGGCTTCCCGGCCTCATATAGGGCGCCATCCGATGGGTCAGCTCCGTCAGAGCCTCGCAGTTGAGACGGATCATGCCCAGCTCCAGATTCGTATCCTGCTCGCAGAAGTCCCCCATCATCCCATATCCGGCACAATTGATCAGCATACGCACCGCGGCGTTATGCTTGACAACGGCATCCTCCAGCAGGTCCAGCCTCTCCTTGCAGGTGATGTCCATAGGAAAGAGCCTCGTCCTATGGCCCAGAGCCTTCGCCACTTCCTTTAGCCTCTCATAGCTTCTGGCCACCAGCCAGAACTCATCGATATTGCCGAAATAGCTGTCCATCTGCATGGCAAATTCCATACCGATTCCAGAAGATGCTCCCGTAATAACAATTATGTTCATGGGTTCCCGTACCTCCTATTCTATCTATGCCAAATAATTGCCTTTTATGAGTGGGTCACAACAAATCTACATAGTCGTTGATGTAGTAATCTGCAGCCCTCTTCTTCTCTTCCCTTGCGGCGGCAGAATATTCATCCTCCACCGCACAGACCCGCATACCTGCGTTTTTTCCTGCGAGAATGCCCGGAAGGATATCCTCAAACACTAGGCAGCGCTCCGGCGCGGCACCCAGCTGTCTGGCGGCGGCCAGATAGATGTCGGGGGAAGGCTTCCCCTTCTTCACCTCGCTGCCGGTCATGATGCTGCCGAAATATTCCCTAAGCCCATGGGCGCCCAGAACATTTTCCACCAGCTCCCTGGAGTTGCTGGTGGCGATGCCCAGCAGAATCCCTCTTTTCCTGCAGCCGTCCAGAAATTCGGAAACCCCTTTTTTCAGAGGAACCTGATGCAGATATTTGTCCCATGCCATTTTATTCCAAGCATTCATGATCTCCTCAAGGGAATCGGGTATGGGAAAATGCTCCTTAAAGTATATGGCAGTCTCCATGAAGCTCATGCCTTCTATTTTGGACTGCAGATCCTCCGGCAGCAAGATGCCGAACCGTCCCAGATACTCCACATCTATAGCCTTCCACAGCCACATAGAGTCCACCAGAGAACCGTCCAGATCAAAGATCACCGCCTCGATGTCCTGCAGCATTTCCCTTGGATCATCTTTCTTTAGTATGTCCTGTTTTTCCATTATTATCACACCTCTCCGGGCTTGCCTCACATTGGAGCTTCCTCTTTTTGCCCCCGAAGCCTCTCCACTTCTTCCGGCCTCAGCCTTCTGTACTCTCCCGGCCCAAGCTCTCCGTCCAGTGAGACTCCCCCAAAACATACCCGTCTCAGGGAAACCACTTCGTTCCCCACAGCATGAAGCATTCGCTTTACCTGATGGAACCTTCCCTCATGGATGGTCAGCAGCATGCTCCGTTCTCCCAGCAGCTCCACTCTGGCAGGCAGAGTGAGGCGTTCATCTCCAATGTCCACTCCCTGCTCCAAAATTCTGATATCTTCCGCAGAAAGGCAGCTGGCCGTCTCCACCTGATATACCTTATCCACATGGTTTTTGGGGGACAATAGCCTATGGGCCAGCTCTCCGTCGTTGGTAAGCAGCACAAGCCCCGTGACATCCTTGTCCAGCCGGCCTACAGGAAAAACGTCATCCCGCCAGTCCCCGCCCAAAAGCGAAACCACCGTGGGAGCTTTGTTGTCCGCGGTAGCAGACACTACGCCCACGGGCTTGTTCAGCATATAGTAGACAAACCTACTGTATTGCAGAACCTGTCTGCGGAAGGTTACTTTGTCCGAGAACTCATGGATTTTCGTGTCCGGATCTTTCACTAAAACATCATTTACAAAAACCAGCCCCTGCCGGATATAGACCTTGACCTGACTTCTGGTTCCGATCTGCATCTCACAGAGAAATCTGTCCAATCTCATCATCTTCCCATCCTCTTTTTTATCCTGATGCCAACCTGCCTTTCTTTTTCGCATGGCCGAAAAAAGCTGCACATATATTTAGGTGAAAGGAGCGTTGCCTATGAGAATATTGACTCTGCTGTTTCTGTTGCTGTTGGGATGCATTCTGACCAATTCCCAGATCAGCCTATCCTACGCCGCCATGGGCCTGAATCTCTGGTTCGAGAAAATGATCCCCTCCCTGCTCCCCTTCATGATCTTGTCCGGAACCATGGTCCGTCTGAAGCTGACGGACAAATTCTCCATGATAATCTATCCTATTGTAAAGCCCCTTTACCGAGTGGGGAAAAACGTATGTTATGCCATGCTCATGGGCTTCCTATGCGGCTTTCCCATGGGAGCCAGAGTCGTTGACGACCTATATATCCGCAGCATGATCAGCAAGAGGGAGGCAGAATATCTTCTGGCCTTCTGCAACAATATCGGTCCGGTCTATTTCTGCAGCTTTGTCCTTCCCCTGCTGGGCAGAAAGCTGGTTCTTCCCTATCTTTTTGGCATGTACGGGATTCCTCTGCTGTACGGGCTGGTTCTTCGCTATACCGTCTACAAAGATATCTCGCCCTCCCGAAGTGTTTCCCTGCCGCCGTCCCTGATCTGCTGTGAGGCTGCTCCCGAAAAGGAGTCCTCTTTGGGAAGGCTTCTGGGGGAGCTGGACGGCTCTGTCCGCTCCGCCATGCAGAACATGCTTTCTCTGGGAGGGTACATGGTTCTCTTTAATCTATTGAACCTTCTTCCCCATATCCTGCTGAAGAGGCCGCTTGCCCCTCTTGCCCCGCTCCTTGAGATCACGGGAGGGCTGACGGTGCTGGGAAGCGCGTTTCCGCTTCATAGTCTTTTGGCCCTATCCTTCGGAGGACTTTCTTGCATCGCCCAGACCTACAGCAGCATCGGGGATTCGGATCTTTCCATCAGAAACTATGTACTGCACAAAATCACACTGACTGCTCTGACGGCTCTTTTCTACCTATGCTGGTTCGTTCTTTATCCGTCTTCGTTCCTGCTCTGATAATACCGGTCCCGGCGCATCCCTCCATGGGGGCTGTAATATCCCCTGCCCTCGCGCTCTTGGCTGATTTGCCGGTTGTAGTTTTGGCGGCGCCTTCTGCGCCTTTTGACTTCCAGAATCTGAACCACCAGCATCATGGTAAGCACCACGGCAATCGTGAACATCACAACTGCGATCACAGTGTCCAAATCCTTGAATTCCACACTGGCCTGATCCGAGTCTGCCTGAACTTCCGGCGAAAACACCGGGACCGGGGAAGGCTCCTCCACGGCAGGGGGGAACGGAAAGGCCATGGGACTCTCATAGTGATTGCTTTCCGTATAGATGTCGAAGCCGTTGTATGCCCGAACCACCACCTCCGGGCACACGCCCGGCGGAATATCCAACTCCAGAACAAAGCTGTCCCGATAGCTTCCGCTCAAGCCGTCGCTTTCCGGCCAGGTCTCTCTTTTACAGAAGGTCTCCCCCCCGTCAATGCTGTAGCTATAGTACAGAAGCGCAGAATCATGGTCTGCTCCGGAAACGGACAAGGTCAGCTTTCCGTTCTCATAGTCTGCGTCCATGAACTGGATCTGGCATATCTCAGGCGCGGTGCGGGCGTTCAGAAGAGCATCCAGCTGTTCTTCACTGCCCGTATCCGCCAGCTGGTGGCCGGAATAATCCACGTTCAGAGCGCTGCTTTTCAGCCCGAAATATTTGGCGACAGCCGTGGCATCCATTCTGCCAAAAAGCTCCAGCTGCTCCACGCTGCCGCAGAAGCCCTCGTCGTGGGCCTCGTCCACATGACAGTGCTCGATGATCACCGCCGGGATCTCCAGCGATACGGATTCCCGGATGATTCCGTAATAATCCAGTCCCCCTTCCCCCGGCCGTGTCTTGACGCCCCGCATGAGCAGCCCAAGCTCCCTCAGCTGTGTCAGAACCTCATAGCCGAACTGGTATCCATACCCGCTGTAAGGAGGATGCATGGACACCCACACTTCCGAGCCATAGGCATCATGATATTCCGAGGCATTATAATGAATGCTGAACAAAAAATCCGCATCTACGGACTTAGCAAACTCAGCCCTTTCCTTCAGGGTCATATCCTTGTCTTCCGTGCGAGTCATGTGAACTTCCACACCTTCATACAGAAGGAGTTCCTCATACATGGCCAGAGCAGTCACCAGAGTCATGGATTTCTCTTCATGGCCGTTCTCGGTGGTTCCCAGATTCTCCCCTCCATGGCCCGGGTCTATGACCACCACCACTTTTTCTCCGGTATTCTGCAGCCGCAAAGCCGCGGCAGCCTCCATAGGGCTCCACAGCAGCGCTGCCAGAGCCACAGCCAGCCCGGTACATAGGGCTCTCCGTATCCTATTTTTTTTCAACAGCAAAATATCCCACCCTTCAAACAATACTATCTCAGCGATATACTCCTCTATACACGAAAGAACCAGCTCCCTTGCGAAAACCGGCTCTTATTCCGAACAATCAATCATTTCTAGATCACATCAATTCCGCTGCCGTCCACCTGCCCGTCCAGATCCTCGTCGGAGGGACGAAGCGCCCTGAGATTGGACTGGATCAGATCGCGGTACTGGCCCAGAGACCCTATCAACCTATCATAATTCGCGCTGGAGGACTGGATTGCAGAAGCAACGATAGATTCTAACTCTGCCAGACGGTCCTCCGTATACTTGGCGGCCTGCATCCGCAGCTCATTGGCCTCCATGGTGGCTTTGTCCAATATCTCCTGAGCCTGCCCCGCCGCCTGCGCCACGATTCCATTGGCCTGTTCATACGCCTGCTGCATGATCTCGTGCTCGCTGATAAGTTCGTTGGTATGTACCGTGGCTTCGTCGATCAGTGCCTGCGCCTTCGCACGGGCATCGTTGAGGATTGCTTCCTTGTTGCTGATGATCTTCTGATACCGCCTGATCTCATCAGGCGTTTTCATGCGGAGATCCCGAAGCAATTCGTCGATTTCTTCCTTGTTGACGATGATCTCCGAGCTGGACATGAATTTCGGCTTACAGCTCTCGATATATTCTTCCAGTTCATCAATCAATTGTTCGATCCTACTGCTCATAAACGCCACCCCTATTTCATATTGATGTCCTATCTCCTGATCTGGTACTTGTCATATATCATTTCGGCCACGAAATCCGGAACGCACTGGCTGATGTTGCCGCCGAAGCTGGCGATCTCCTTGACACTGGAGGAGCTGAGGTACGCATACTCCAGACTTGTGGTAAGAAACATGGTATCCAACGCGCCCTCCGAAAGCTTTCTGTTGGTCTGGGCGATCTGCAGCTCGTACTCGAAATCCGTGATAGCCCGCAGTCCCCTTACCGCCACATGGATGTTCTTCTCCGCCGCATAGTTGATCAAAAGGCCGCTGAAGCTGTCAACTTCCACATTGGAAATGTCCTTCGTAGCCTCCTTCAATATCTTAACACGTTCTTCCACAGAAAACAACGGGCTCTTTACTTTATTATTCAAAACACTTACCACCAATACATCAAACATTTCCGAAGCGCGCCGGATGACATCTAAATGCCCGAAAGTCACCGGGTCGAAACTTCCGGGATACACCGCTCTCTTCATAGCGAAATCCTCTTCCTTAAGAATACATGTTTGTTGGTTCTATAGCATTTTTCTCGCTCTACCACAAAGCCGAATGCTTCGGCATAAGCAAAATCTGTCTTTAAAGAAGCCTCCACAATGACGATAGTATCTTCAGTCACATACGGCATCCTCCCCAGAACCGCCAGAGCTGCCTTTTCCTCACCGCAGTCATAAGGGGGATCCATGAAAATGATGTCCGCCTGCTCTCCTTTGCCTCTTCTGGCGATGCTTTCCAGCGCGCTGCAGACATCCTGCTTCAGAACCACTGCCTGATCCGCCAGTCTGGTGGTGGCAAGATTCTGCTGGATGCAGGCGATGGCCTTGGAGGTATTGTCCACGAAGTAGGCTTTTTTAGCCCCCCGGCTCAAGGCCTCGATGCCGATTCCGCCGCTGCCGCTGAACAGATCAAAAAACACGCTGCCCGGAATGTCCGTCTGCAATATATTGAATAAAGTCTCCTTGATCCTATCCGTGGTGGGCCTGATATCCAGACCCTCCGGTGTCTTCAAAAGAAGTCTTCTTGCTGTTCCCGCAATTACCCTCATATGTTCACCTTCCTCTTTTCACGATTTCTTTGTTCCCTTGGTATCCCGCTTTCCGGGCCTTAAGCTGTTCAGCGCCAGAGGCTTATCCTTATATTCGATTATAACCTCCTCGCCGTTTTTAATATAGTATGCATCCTCCACCGCATCCTTGGCCCCCAGCTTCATGCCTCTGACACCCAGAGCGCCCTTTTTCTTTTCCGGAATCTCCTCTATAGAAAACCGCAGAAAATAGCCTTCCTTGGTACGAAGCACAACGCTCCTCTGCTCCGTGAGGGGCATGACGCTGACCACAGAGTCACCCTCCCCCAGCTTGGTGGCGGCCACGGTACGTTTGGACACATCGAACTCTCCTCCGTCCACCAGTTTCACCATGGACTGGGCGGTGACAAAGATCACCTGCCGGAGGTTCAGCTCCGTCTGGCTGGTAATGCAGACTATGCTCTCCTTCTCGGAATTGTAGTTGCTGATATTGTCAATGGGCGTCCCCTTGTCCCGAAACCTTCCGAACGGAATATCCATCACCTTGATGGTGTGCAGCTGTCCCGTGGAAGTGAATAGGCATACCTTTCCCGTGTTCTTGCAGGAAAAAACATACTTGTTCTCTGCGTCCGCCGCCTCCTTGTTCCTCTCATAGGTGGCGGTGTCCACGGTCTTGGCATAGCCGAAGCGGTCCATAAGGAAGATCACCTCCGTCTCCTCGATCTCCTTCTCCTTATAGACGGCCTCCCCCAGATTCTCAATGGCAGTCCTGCGCCTGCGGGCAAATTCTTTCTTGAAGCTGTCCAGCTCGTTGATGATGACCTGCGCCATAGAATCCCGGCGCTCCAGAATGTCCTCATAGCGGTAGATGCTGGCCATGGTATTCTCATGCTCCTTGATCAGGGCCTCTATCTCCAGACCGATCAGCTTATATAGGCGCATCTCCAATATGGCATTGGCCTGCTTCTCCGAAAAGCGCAGCTGTTCCGCCATGATTCTGGATTCCTTGGACTTGAACTTGATGCCCTCGGTCTTTCCCTCCACCAGACAGTTCTTCGCCATGTTCCTGTCCTTGGAGCCCCGGAGAATCTCAATGATCAGGTCTATGACATTGCAGGCCTTGATGAGGCCCTCCTGTATCTCCTTGCGCTCCATCTCCTTGGCCAGAAGATTGGTGTACTTTCTGGTGGCGATCTGAAACTGGAAGTCCACGTTTGCCTTCAGCACCGCCTTCAGCCCCATGGTCTCCGGCCTGCCGCTGCAGATTGCCAGCATGTTCACACCGAAGGTATCCTCCAGTCTGGTCTTCTTGTACAGAAGGTTCACAAAATTTTCCGCATCCGCATCCTTGCGAAGCTCTATGACGATACGGATCCCTTCCTTGGAGGACTGATTGGATATATCCACAATGTCCTGCGTCTTCTTTGTCTCCGCCAGCCCGGCCACATCGGAAAGAAATTTGGAGATATTCATACCGATCATGGGGTATGGAATTTCTGTGATGACCACATTGGTCTTTCCGCCCTTAAGCCGTTCAAATTCCACCTTGCCCCGAATCTTGATCTTTCCCACACCGGTCTCATAAATCTTCAGAAGCTCATCCTTGTTGGTGACAATGCCCCCGGTGGGAAAATCAGGCCCCTTCATATAGCGCATAAGCCCTGCGGTGGTGATGCTTTCATCCCTCATATAGGCCTTCATGGCGTCTATAACCTCCCCCAGATTGTGGGGCGGGGTGCTGGTGACCATGCCTACGGCGATCCCTTCGGAACCGTTCACCAGAAAGTTCGGAATCTTAACGGGAAGGACGGACGGCTCCTTCTCCGTCTCGTCGAAATTGGGCACGAAATCCACCACGTCCTTGTCCAGATCCCCCAGAAAAGCCTCCTGTGTGACCTTTTGAAGTCTGGCCTCCGTGTAACGCATGGCAGCAGCCCCGTCCCCTTCGATGTTGCCGAAGTTGCCGTGTCCGTCCACCAGAGGAAGTTCCTTCTTAAAATCCTGACTCATAACTACCAGAGCATCATAGATAGAGCTGTCGCCGTGAGGATGGTATTTACCCATGGTGTCTCCCACGATACGGGCGCTCTTTCGGTAGGGTCTGTCATAGCGGATCCCCAGCTCGTACATATCATAGAGGGTGCGCCTTTGGACGGGCTTCAGCCCGTCCCTCACATCCGGCAGGGCCCTTGCGATAATAGTGCTCATGGCATAGTCTATGAAGGACTTCTGCATCTCCTCGGAATATTCCGTTTTTATGATTCTGTTATCATCCATTTATCTTTCCTCTATTACTGTCAAATATCCAGCTGGGCATCCACCGCATGGTTATAGATAAAGGTCTTTCTGGGCGGCACCTCCGTGCCCATGAGAAGCTCCGTCACCTCGGACGCCATCCTCGCATCTTCGATCTCCACCAGCTTCATCCTTCTGGTTTCCGGATTCAAGGTGGTCTCCCAGAGCTGCTCCGCGTCCATCTCTCCCAAGCCCTTGTAGCGCTGCAGGGTGAAGGGGCCCTTGTGGGTCTTGCGGTACTTCTCCAAAGCCTTGTCGTCATATAAGTACTGCTCCGCACCCTTGGAGGGCATGGCCTTGTACAAAGGCGGCATGGCAATATATACATGCCCTTCAAAGATCAGCTCGGGCATGAACCGATAGAACAGTGTCAGCAGCAGATTGGATATATGGGCGCCGTCCACATCCGCATCCGCCATAATGATAATCTTGTCATAGCGCAGCTTGGAAATGTCGAAATCATTGCCGTACCCTTCCGAAAAGCCGCAGCCGAAGGCGTTGATGATGGTCTTGATCTCCGCGTTGGCCAATACCTTGTCGATGCTGGCCTTTTCCACGTTGAGAATCTTGCCCCGGATGGGAAGGATGGCCTGAAACATTCTGTTTCTCGCCGTCTTTGCACTGCCTCCGGCGGAGTCTCCCTCCACGATGAAGATCTCGCATTTGGAAGGTTCCCTGCACTCACAGTTGGCCAGCTTTCCGTTGGAGTCGAAGGAAAACTTCTGCTTGGTCAGCATATTGGTCTTGGCACGCTCCTCGGATTTGCGGATCTTGGCGGCTTTCTCCGCACAGCCGATGATGTTCTTCAGGGTCTCCAGATTCCGGTCAAAGAAACGCACGATCTCCTCCCCGGTAACCTTGGACACCACCTTGGCCGCATCCTGATTGTCCAGCTTCGTCTTGGTCTGGCCCTCGAACCGGGGATCAGGATGCTTGATAGACACCACTGCCGTCATGCCGTTGCGCACGTCCGCCCCGGTGAAGTTCACGTCCTTCTCCTTCAAAATGCCCAGATCTCTGGCGTAATTGTTGATCACATTGGTGAACATAGTCTTGAAGCCGGTCAGGTGGGTGCCTCCCTCGGAATTGTAGATATTGTTGCAGAATCCCAGAACATTCTCATGAAACTCATTGATATACTGGAATGCCACTTCCACGGAGATGCCCTCGCTCTCGCCGCTGAAGGAGATCACTTCATGGATAGGTTCCTGCGCCTTGTTCATATCCTTTATGAATCCGGTGATGCCGTCGGGCTCATGGTAGGTCACTTTCTCCTCAGGTTCCTTGCGCTTGTCCTCGAAAATGATGGTCAGCTCCGGGTTCAGATAAGCGGTCTCGTGAAGACGGCTTTTCACATCGTCCTCCTTAAACCGCGTTTTGTCAAAAATGGTGTCATCCGGCAGGAAGTTGATAACGGTGCCCGTCTCCTTAGTCTTGCCCACCACCGGAAGCAGTCCGTCCTTCAGGGAAACTATGGGATTGCCCCTCTCATATTTGTCCTCATAGATGAAGCCGCCGGTCTTGACCGTCACGGTCAATCTGGTGGACAATGCATTGACCACCGAGGATCCCACGCCGTGCAGGCCGCCGCTGGTCTTATAAGCGGAATTGTCAAATTTACCCCCTGCATGGAGGGTGGTGAACACCAGACGCTCCGCGCTGATTCCCTTCTCATGCATCCCCACCGGAATGCCTCTTCCGTTGTCGATAACCGTAGCGGAGCCGTCCGCCTCCAGCACCACCCGGATGGTGTCGCAGACCCCCGCCAGATGCTCGTCCACCGCATTGTCCACGATCTCATATATCAAATGATTCAGGCCCTTTGTGGAAACGCTGCCGATGTACATGCCCGGACGTTTGCGCACGGCCTCAAGCCCCTCCAGTACTGTGATACTGGAGGCGTCATAATTGTTTGTCGCTGCCATATTGGAAATCTCCTGCCCTGAGAGCCGCTCTTATATGCCCTGCTCCCCATTGATTCATTCTATCCATATGAAATTATCCATATGAAACGGTATGTCTTGAATATGATTCTGTGTTCCGAATAAGTATGTATGTCCTGAACATGTTAAAGTATACCATACAAATGGAGATTTGTAAGTTATTTTTTTCACTTTTTTGAATTAAAACCCCCTATCCTGCGCAAAAAAACAAGGGGAATTACAAAAAACAACAGAAATCCCATAATCTCGCAAACCATAAGGGCCGGCCAAAGGCCGACCCCAAAGTGTAGCAAAATTATGTGGTACAATCTTTATCCCCATGCCGGAGTCTGGCCTCAATACCACTTGGCCTGCTCTCTCCATATCCGGCCGTATTCCCCCCCTGCATGTTTCAAGGCTTCGTGGGTTCCGCATTCCACCACTCTCCCGTCTTTCATAACAACCACCTTGTCGGCAGCCCGGCAGATTCCCACTCTATGGGAGATGATGACGGAGGTCCTGCCCTTGGTCAGCTCCAGAAACTTGGTGAGAATGTCATACTCTATCAGCGGATCTAAAGCGCTGGTGGGCTCATCCAGCACAATCAGAGGGCTGTCTTTGAAAAGGCCTCTTGCAATGGCCACTTTCTGCCACTCCCCGCCGGACAGCTCGCATCCGCCGAATTCCTTTCCCAATAGGGTGCCTATGCCTCCGATTCCCTGTACAAGCTCTTTTAATCCCACCGAATCCACTATCTCCTGCAGGTGTTTTTCATCCTTCCGGCGGCTTAAATCGCTGATGAAGATATTTTCTCCCAGAGAGAAATTATAATGTACAAAATCCTGCGATACCAGAGAGATGTCTTTGTATAGCTCCTCTCTCCGAATGTCCTTCACGTCTTGCTCGTCATATAGCACTTCCCCTGATTGCGCCAGATAGGCCCCCGTAAGTACCTTGGACAAGGTGGTCTTTCCGGATCCGTTGACACCCACGATCACCACTTGTTCTCCTTTGCGGATGTTTAGATCCACACCGTTCAATGCATCCCGATCCCCGCCGCAATAACGGAAATGAACTCCTTTGATGGCGATTTCCTTTTGAAAGGGCCGGTAGTCCTCATGGCCTGTCTCTTCCGTCTCCGTCTGGAAGAAATCATAATATTCTTCCACATAATGGTATGCCGCAAAGAAATTACCCATCGTGTCCCCCAGCCTTGTCAGTTCGGCCTGCAGAAGGGAAAAGGCGGACAGGCAGGCTGCAAACTCTCCCACGGCCAATTCTCCGTTCACCATGAGATACAGTGCAATGGCCACATTGGCCGCATAGCAGGCATTTTTTATGATGATGGCCACGCATCCCAGCTTCACGGCCCGCAGCTCCACCTCCTGCATCTCCTGCACCACCCTGAGGCTGGTCTCCACCCAAAGCTTTTTCATATATTCATGAAAGCCCATCGTGCGCATTTCCTTCACCGATTCCCTGCGGCAGAACTGCTGCCAAAGATACCATAGTCTGCGCCGCACAGAAGACTGCCCTCGATAGATGGCGGCCCTATGCTTTTCTGAATATATATTGGTGAACAAATGTACTAAAAATCCCAACAGCGTACCCGGTATGAGCCAAAGAGAAAAACTGCCTGCCACAAAGACCGTGCTGATGCATACCAGAGCCGCCTGAGTTGTAATAAACAAGGCCGAGAGCATTTTGCTGGCCGAAGCTTGCTCATAGGCTGCATTGGCCTTCTGAAAGGCGTTGAGAACCGCCGGGTCCTCCAAAGACTCCAGCTTTATTTTCTGAGCATGCTCAAACATGCGCCAGCCATAGCAGGATTCCTTTTTGGAGTCGTTATACACTGACATTCCTCTGGCCACCAAGCTGCATAGAGGAGGAATGCCCACACATAGACACAAAAACACCACGTTTCTCTGGAACAAAAGAATATTGGAGGCATCCAGGTTGGGCACGAGCTCGAAAATCTGCGCCAGCAGAATGGGCATCCAGACGCCCAGCGCCCCCTCCACTATGCTCACTGTCAGCTTTCCCCACAGCATCAAAGGAGTGAAGCGCAGAATATCTCTGATGCAGAATCCCATGTATCGGATGCCTTTATGTTTGATCGAATTCATCTCTGCTCTCCCCCCTTCCCTTTGCCGGTGTTTTCCTTGGACGCTCCATTCTTCATGGACGTTCCCTTTTCCTTGGATACGCCTTCTTTCACGGACGTTCCTTTTTCCTTGGATGCTCCATTCTCTATGGACGTTCCCTTTTCCTTGGATGTATCCTCTTCCATGGCGGAATCTTCTTTGTACCATGAGCTCTGCGCCAGATACATGCTGCGATACAGCCCTTCTGCAGCCATAAGCTGCTCATGGCTGCCGTCCTGAACAATCCTGCCTCCGTCCAGAACCATGATACGGTCCGCCATCTTGGCGCTGGCCAGACGATGGGAAATCATGATGGTTCCGCTCCGGTAAAAGATCTTTGCAAAGTTTTCATACATGCGGCTCTCCGCTATGGGGTCCACGGAAGCAGTGGGTTCATCCAGCACACAGAAGGCTGCCCCCGCCATAAAGGCTCTGGCCACGGCCACCCGCTGCCACTGTCCCTTGGACAGATCTTTTCCGTCCTCCTCCAAATGTCCCAGATTCCGGTCCAGTCCTTTTTCCTCCTGCAGATACAGCTCGGAGGCATCTGCCAGCTCCAGAGCATCCTTGATCTGGTCATTGTCGTTTAAATAGCGGACGTTTCCGAAAGCCACATTCTCGCGCAATGTCAGCTCATAGCCCTGAAAATCCTGAAACACCACCGAAAGCATTTTTCTGCGCAGCTCCTCCGTGAGCTCCCGGACTTCCACGCCGCCCAGAAGCACCCTTCCGGCATCCGGCTCGTAAAGTCCCGCCAGCAGCTTTACAATGGTGGACTTTCCGGCCCCGTTCTCCCCCACGAAGGCTACCCTTTCCCCGGCCTTGATGCGGAAGGTCACATTTTTAAGCACCTGCCTTTCCGTTCCGGGATAGGTGAAGCTTACATTTTCAAAGGCGATGTCCCCATGGGCGATCTCATTCACCTCCCGCTTGTCGCTGCGTTCCGGAAGATTCAGGAAATCGCGGTAAAAATCAATGTCCAAGGCTAGCCGCACCATCTCTGTCACCTGCCAAGAGGAGCCGCTCACCTTGCGGGTGAGGGTTCCGATGGAGCCGATGGCAGCCACGAACTGTCCCAAGGTCACCGTGCCCTGAAGCAGCGAATAGGATATGGTGAGAATAATGAATACATAATAGATCACACTCAGAATCTTGCTTGCCCCGTCCAAAAACAGCGCCTTGATTCCGGTCTTTTTAATCTGAGCCTCCACGTTGCCGCTGGCTTCCCTCCACTTTTCGGACATCAGCGCCTGACTTTCAAAGACTTTCATCTCGTACATAGCATGCCTGCTCTGGAGCAGCTGCTTCAAGTCCTTCATCCTTCTGGCTTCTTCCGTGGTATCTTGAAAAAGCCGGTGAAAGCAATGGGTTCCCGCGAAGTCCAGCCACACCATGGGCACCGCCACCAGAGCCAGACCGATACCGATCCACACGGAAATGGTCATATACACTCCCAGCACAAAGAGAATCGACACGATGCCCTGAACGGAAATCACCGTTCTGTCAAAACAGAGCCGTATGTTGGTCCAAGGTTCTGTGCTGACCCGCTGTAATATGTTCTGGACATCATTTGATTCAAAGGCGCTGTATTCCAAGCTGTTGAGCTTTTTCATGATATCCGGAGCCATGTATTTCGTCAGCCTGACCTGAACCACCCTCGCCTGATACATGGCAAATCTCTGAAAGACGATCCAGAAAAAAAGCATTGCCACAAGCAGGCCCCCTGCACGGACAACCGCATCCAGCCCCAGCCCCGTCTCCGCCCAGGAAATGCCGTTGTCCACGATCCGCTGCACCAGAATGATCTGCAGGCCCCCGAAAAAACCCGGAATGAAAATCCCAAGGATGACCATCAGCGCATTCCACGGAGCGTATTGAAATACCAGCCGTGTGGCCAGCGCACAGTTTCGTACTACCTTCATAGCCGTTATCCCTCCTGATACTATTTGTGATTGTCTTTCAAGTACTTTACCATGCTTCTGCCCCTTCGTACCATTGATGTCATTTTTTGCGGAGTGGATGTCATTTTCCGTCAGCCTATCCTTCCATGCGCACGATGGCCCGAAACTCCCCCTCTTCATAATCCGTTACCAGAGAGCCTCCGTATTGATGGGCGATGCGCTCCACGCTGCGAAGCCCCAGCCCATGGCCAACGCCGTTTTCTTTCCGCCTCTTTTCCGAAACGGAAGCATTTCCATCGGCACAAGGATTCGCCGCCGTGTTAATTACTGTTATATAGTAAAAGTTTTCCTGGTTCTTGATGCGAAGCTGGATTTTTCTGTTTTCGGAAAGCCTGTCGCAGGCCTCCATGGCATTGTCAAGAAGATTTCCCAATACGGCACAGAGGTCCGACTGGCGAATCATGATCTTTGACAGATCGCACACCTGCAGCAGAATCTCCATATCCTTCCTATGGGCATGATACAATTTATCGCTGAGCAGAGCATCCACAGCCGTACACCCGGTCTTCATGGGAATCATGCGGATCTCCACGTCCCGCTTAAAGCTTCCCAGATAATCGTTCAGCTCCTCCAACCGCTCCTCCCCGGCCAACAGCTCCAGTACATGAATATGATTTTTCAGATCATGCCACAGCTCTCTGGTCCGCTGGTATTGAAGCTCCACGGTCTGTTGATACTCCTCCTGCCTTTGCAGGGAAAAATCCTCTTTGCCTGCCTCCTCCTGCCCCCTTTTGTGTTCCCTGCTTCTGACATAGACCAGCAGGGCAAACAGCCCCAGAGACAGAACTGTCCCGCTAAACTGCACCCACAAGGAAGCGGGCCTCCCTGCCGAAAACACCAAGATAAACACCAAAATCAAGGTAATGCTATATTGCCATTCTTCCCAAATATGATTCTGCAGATCATTTTGCTTTTCCGGCTTCCGACCCATGCTGCCGTATGCTCCATGACGGAATTCATATGCCGCGTTATGGGGTTTTGCGCCTTGTACTTTTTCACCGACATCCCCTCTGCCGCGCTCTGTCCCGGACGATGCCAGCGCCATGGCCCTCCAGAAGAAAAAAAGCCAGAGCATCCCCTCCCAAAACAAGAGTCCGGCGATCCATAGGCTTAGGTCTCCAAAACCTCCTACCCCTATCCCCTCCATGATCATCCGAGTCAGTCGGAGTAAGCCCTCAGCATAGATGGCTGATTCCATCATGCATATAAGAGGGGCGCTCAGCCCCCGGGGAAATCTTACCCTTTTGAACCATATCCATAAAAATAGGGCGCCTGCCAGCCACAGATTCCCTAACAATAAAATTACGCTTCCGATTTCGTTTTCATAAAACATTCTGTCTGTCCTCCCGCTGTTATGAGGAAATACTATATCAAAATGCCGCCCGCCCTTAAATTGTCTATCTCTTTTCCCGTCATCTGGCCGCCCTCAGCATCAGCCGGCGGTTAACCTCCTTCTCATAGGTGCGGCTGACGGGAAGTTCCGTGCCGTCAGCCAGCCACAGCGCGTTCTCCCTCCAGCTCTTGATATGGCGTTCCTGTACCAGAAAGCTTTTGTGGCACCGCAGAAACCCCTCCCCGGACAGCTGAAGCTCCAGATCGTCCAGCTTCTGATAAAATCGGTGTTCTTCTTTTGCGGCGTGGAGAAGCACCAATCTTTTTTTGCTCTCGAAATACAGAATTTCACGCTTTGGGACGCTGTAGCTGCAGCGCTCGTAGGAAAAGCAGAAATAGTCTTCTCCCGCAAGCTCCATACGACAGGCGTCCAGCACTGGTCCCAGATCGCTTTCAGCCTGATCCTTCAGCAGATAGCGGAATGCTTTGACCTCGTAACCCCTTCTGGCATATTCCTCAAGGCTGGTCAGAAAGACAATCAGGCAGCCGCAGCCCTGCCCCCGAAGCAGTTTGGCGGCTTCCATGCCGTCCATGCCGTTCATGCGGATATCCAGAAAAATCACATCCTCTGCCATCCCTCCTTGAGAATAGGCGTCAAGCAAGGCTTCGCCGCAGGAATACTCCGTAATTATCATTTCTTCGTCGGTCTTGAAGCTGTATTCCAGCAAAAGCTTTTTTAAATATTCCCGAAATATATCTTCATCATCACAGACTGCCACATGCATGCGCGCAACTTCCCCCTCTCCGTTTTCTATCTGACGGTATATCATTTAGCTGCCCCATATTTTGTGCAGACAGCTATCATTTACATTTAGCAGCAATCATTTATTTTGCGCTTTCATGGCTTCGTCCAGCTTTCTGCCAAGCTCCCTAAAGTCTGCTTTGGTTACCTTGCAGATTTTGCGGTCGTAGGTGTAGAGGCCGTTTGTCTCGTCCTCCACATCAGAAAGCTGGGTGTAGATGCACCCGCACAGTCCTTTCGGAACGGCAGGCAGGATAGTATTCTCATACAGTTCCCGAATCCTATCCATCAGTTCCCCCTCGTCTGCACAGTCCCCATATCCAAAGCGATTGTACTTTGCATAAAAATGCCCCTCCAGACAGCGGGAATACCCTCCGCACTCCGATACAAGCACCGGCCTTGCAGGCGCTTCCGACATTCTCAGGCTCCTGAAGTAGATATGCTGGCTGTCAAAGTCACTGTCTTTGCGGGCAAACCATCCGGAGGTAGCATCGTATAATCTGGAACCGTCCAGTCCCTTAGCCAGTTCGTACATCCTATCACTGTCAAACTGTCCCCAGCCCTCGTTGAAGATGGTATAGGCGATGACACTGGGATGGCTGCGCAGATGGTTAATGGTGTCCTCCATATGCCGGAGGAAGAAATCCCGGCGCTTTTTCCGGCTCCACAGCTTTCCGTTTCCCACCGGGGATAGGCCTATGGTTGGCAACGCAGTATCCTTGACCCATGAATACATGCCGCTGTTCACCATATCCTGCATCACCAGCATACCATGGGTATCACAGTAATGGTAAAAGCATTCCGGCTCAATCTTGATATGTTTGCGCAGCAGATTGAGCCCCAGCGCCTTCATCCGCTGAATGTCCAGACAGTATTCCTGCTCCCTTGCCGGCAGATAGAGTCCGTCACAGAAATACCCCTGATCCAGCACGCCGTGCAAAAATATAGGTTCTCCGTTCAGGCATACTCTGGGCAGGCCGTCTATCTGCCGGATCTCTACGGTCCGCAGCCCAAAATAGGAGGAAACAGTATCCTTTCCTGCCGTAATCGTCATTTCGTATAAATATGGATTTTCCGTTGTCCAGAGGACGGGCTGGTAGGGGCTGCCATCTCCGGATTTGATGGCTGCAAAATCGATTGCAGCACAAAAAGCAGATCCCTCCTCATTCCAGCTGATGCTTCCTTCCGGGCTTCCTCCCCGCAGGATATAGAAACTGCCGTCATGAAGTTTCACCGTCACGGACACAGACTCTGCCAAGGCCTCCCTTATGGACCAAGATGTCCGGATGTTTTCCCCTGAAAAATCCCCTATGAGAGGCTTTCCTGCCAACATCGCCTGCACCTGCACCCTCTTTTCACCGGCAGTAATCTCCAGCCTCTCAATATAGATGTCCGGAACTGTTTCCAGCCATACGCTCTGCCAGATCCCGCTCACGGGGGTATACCACATACCGCCTCTGTTTTTTCGCTGCTTTCCATAGGGATATCTGGCGGACAAAGTATCCTTTGCCCTTACTTTTAGCAAATTTTCTCCCTCATGCACAAATACTGTAATATCAAAAGAAAAGGGCAGATAGCCTCCCTCGTGCTTTCCCACGAAAGAACCGTTCACGAACACCTCCGCAACCTGATCCACCGCTCCGAAATGGAGCAGAACCCGTTTTCCCACGTTGTCCGCCGTCAAAGGAAATGTCCTTTGGTATTCCAGCCTTGAGCCCACGGATCCCTTATAGCCTGACAGATATGACTGGGGCGGAAACGGAACCAGAATCTTCCCGCCGTTCAACATCCAGATTCCGTTCAGGCTCATATATCCCTGACGCCTCATTTGGGGCCGGGGATAATCCTGCCAAACCTTCGGATCTTCGGAACATTCGCACCGTCCTTTCACGGTCTCTTCCCCTTGCAGAGATCCAAACAGCAGCTCTGCGGACTCGCTGACCAGCTGATTATGGCCTCTTCTCATCATTCTGAATATCAGCCCAAGGACAAACAGCAGAATTGCCGCTGCTCCAAAGGCCGCCATATAGATATTCCGATTGGGAAGAAAGGATGTGGTTCCGTCTGCATTGACAATGGTTTCCGCATTGCGCAGCACCGCCGCCCCCAGAGCAGGCCCCACGATACCCGGTACCAGCACCTGTCCTATGATTCGGATTCCCTGAAACTGCCCCGCCCTCTCCTCCGGGATGCGGCTCCGAATCATGGCTCCGAAGACGGCCATTCCAGTCAGATACCCCGTCATCATCAGAAGGGAACCCAGAAAAACGATTCCCGTAGTTTTGCCCAGATATAGGATCACATACCCTGCCATGAGGAAGGCAAGGGTGGGAAGTACCGACATCTTAAAGCCCAGCAGGTCATACAGCCTTCCGTAAAATGCCGTAATGACGGCGGCAAGGACGATGGCCGGCGCCATGATCATCACATAGTTTTCCATGCCCAGAGTCTTTTCATAATACAAGATCAGATAGGGCATGAAAATATTGATGGAAATGCCGAATACAGCAAAGGCCCCGATGACGGCGTAAAGCAGAGGATTTGCCCTGACCACCGAGAGTCTGAAGCTGTAGCAGAGGTTTTCCGTATATGCCTTGCTTTTCCGTGGCTCTGCCTTCGTAGAAGCCGTCCTTTCCTCAATGAGGAAAATGCCCAGCAGTCCTATGAACACCACCGCTGCCCCCACTATCAGATAAATGGAGGTCCAGCTTTCCGGCCTATCCAGATCAAAGGCGGCAAATCCCCCGAATACCACCAGAATGGCCACCAAAGGCATCATGGAATTGATCCCTTCGATTTTGCCCCGGTTAGATCCGTTCCCCCAGTCCGTCATCCAGGCATTGAAACATGCGTCGTTGGCAGAAGATCCCAGAAAAGTCATAATGCAGTCCATCAAAATCACCAGATTGACGCCCAGAGCGGCCGCCTCAGCCACGCCTCCCGCAAGGGGCGTCAGCAGATCCATGCGCAGAAAAGCAAAGGCCATGATGGAGACACCCCAAAACACATAGCCCCCGCAGATGAACGCCTTGCGCCTGCCTACATAATCAGTGTACGCTCCTACAAGGATCGTGGTCACGGTGGCCGCCACGGAGCTGGCGCCCACCATCAGGGAGATATCCGCCGCAGAGGCATGGAACATCTTGTAGATGAATATGTTGAAATACATATTTTCCACCACCCATGCCACCTGCCCCATAAGACTGAAGACAGCCAAAGCTGCCCAAAACTTTTTTGCAGGGTAATTTACTCCCGATATCCTCTGCCGCTTACCACCGTCCATATTCCCCCTATCATCTCCCATGCCTTTTCTCTCCGACCTTAATCTCCAGAATTGAATTCTACAAGCTTTTCCCAGTCTATTCCGCCATCCTCTTTGCAGAAGTCATTGGAAAACTCTCTCACCAGCCGATTAAATGCCTTATTATAGCTTTCTTTATAATCCGCTACATATTTCTCCGGCATATCTCCCATATATGTAATGATCTTTGTGTAAAATTCTTCATCTCCGGTTAACTCCGTCCAGAATTTCTTGCCAGCTAACTCTTGATATATTCTTGGTTTTCCTCGTCCTGACTCCGCTTTTTTCCCATAGCAATAGCCAATATAAGCCTCATATCGCGCTTTTGCCTGTTGTGCAAGCTTTGATGCTTGTACGAAATTCTGCTCCTGACGCTTTTTGCTGTCAGCATTAAATACAGCGGGGCCGCTTTTCACCGCAATTGCAGTGATAACATTTGTCTCCTTGTCATGAATCATGATGTCAATTCCTTCCGCCAGAGCTTTATTTCCTCCGCTGGCGGCTACTGCAATGGGTTCAAAAAAGCAATTTCCAAAAACCGTCTCCTCACTGGAGCTTACAAATGCCATAAGTACAGACTCCACGATTTCTGCAGCGCTTTTCATCGCCTTTGCTCGATATAAATACGGATTCTTACGTCTCATCACTTTCTGAATATTCAACGTGTCCACTTTCTCGATCAAAGTATCATAAAATGTTTCCAAAGCAGCTGCAATGGCTTGAATCACCGCCTGCTCATCATAAGAATTATTTAACGCCATACACATCCCCCCTCAGTTCAATTGCATTTCTTATTCTGCTATGTACGCTTGTACCCCGAAAGCGTTTTGTCTCTACGATTGCTGATTGTTCTGCCGTAGCTATAATTGCATTTCCAATAGCTTCCGCCAATCCCACCGGAACTGCATTTCCAATCTGCCTATATTTCGCCGCAATGGTTCCTATGAACCTCCAATCCTCAGGAAATTGTTGTATTCTCGCATATTCCTTGACGCTTAAAGGTCTGTCCTTTGTAGGATGGCACATCATGGTAGCCTTCTGCACTGGTGAAGTGACCAGTGTAGGTGATGGCTGCATATAAGACAGCCTTCGATAAAATCCTACTTTTCCTCCCCCCGATTTGTATGCCCCTCCCATAGCAATCGGTATCACTTCCTCAGGCAAATCCCTCCAATTGCCACCTTCTGGTATCATTTTAAGAAACTTCAGTCTCCCTTCGCTAAAAGCGGCACATTCGCTTGCATCATTTTCCAGATCTGATATCGCAGAGCTCAACTGATTCCATTGATGACTTTTTTTCTGGTGCATTGGGAAATGTGTTGGAATCGGAAGAAAAATATCCTCTTGATCCCTGCTGCCAATCATCACAAATCGTTCTCGAAACTGCGGTACTCCGTAATTGACCGCATCCAATACGCCATATACAATCTTATATCCCAACCTGCTAAATTCTGCAAGGATTACATCCAAGACAGTCCCCCATCCTTGTTCTAAATCATTTTTGTTCTGCTCTTCAGTGGACATGCGCTTCAACGATGCAGACATAATGCCTTTTACATTCTCCATCACAAAGAAACGAGGTCTGATGTAATCAATCATTCTAATGAAATCCATAAATAGACTACCCCTCGGATCATTGATGCCAAGACGTTTTCCAGCAGTAGAAAAGGGCTGGCAAGGCGGTCCCCCGCAAACAAGGAACGGCTCCCCTATTTTCAATCCGGTCAAATCAAGCAATTCCTGCGGTTGTATTGCCCTTATATCTCCGTCCAACACATAGTACCCGTTTGCGCGCATGGTCTTCACACAAGTTTGATCAAAATCCTGCCCAAGCACCACATTCAGACCTGCTTTTTCAAGACCTATATCCAAACCCATGGCACCTGAGAACAAAGAGATCACATCCCTACCAGCTTGATTTTTTTCTTGTATGCTTTTCATTAGCGCCCTTCTCCGTTCCACCAATATACCGCCTTCCAATCTTGACATTATTATACTCCATTGTCCCCAGAATTACAATAAGCCAGAAAACGAAGGTACTTAGCTATAAAAAAGAAAGAAACAGAGTCTGCGAAGAGCATTTTACCCTTAACACATACTCTGTTCCACTTCCATCAAACTAAACATGACGCAAAGTTTAGTTTATATTTCACATCAATAAACTTACCATGATACTCAGTTGTTGATCAGCTTATCATCTTCATTGTTCCAGCTGTAGAGCTTCCTGATCTCCTCGCCAACTTTCTCCGCAGGATGCTCGGAAGCCAGCTTTCTCATGGCCTTGAAATGAACCTGCTTTCCGGCAGGGGACATATCCAGAAGGAACTCCTTGGCGAAGGTGCCGTCCTGAATGTCGCTCAAGATCTTTTTCATGGTCTTCTTGGTCTCCTCGGTGATGAGCTTAGGACCTGTAATGTAGTCGCCGTACTCGGCGGTGTTGGAGATGGAATATCTCATTCCGGCAAAGCCGCTCTGATAGATCAGATCCACGATAAGCTTCATCTCATGGATGCACTCGAAATAGGCGTTCCTCTCATCATAGCCTGCCTCCACCAGAGTCTCGAAGCCTGCCTGCATCAATGCGCACACTCCGCCGCAGAGCACTGCCTGCTCACCGAAAAGATCCGTCTCCGTCTCGGTGCGGAAGGTGGTCTCAAGAACGCCGGCCCTTGCGCCGCCGATGCCCAGAGCGTAAGCCAGAGCGATGTCCTGCGCCTTGCCTGTGGCGTCCTGTTCAACGGCGATCAGGCAGGGTACTCCCTTGCCCTCCTGATATTCGCTTCTCACGGTATGTCCGGGGCCCTTGGGCGCGATCATGGTCACGTCCACATCCGCAGGAGGCACGATGCAGCCGAAGTGAATATTAAAACCATGGGCAAACATAAGCATGTTGCCTGCTTCCAGATTGGGCTCAATGTCCTTCTTGTAAAGATCGGCCTGCTTCTCGTCATTGATCAAAATCATAATGATGTCGGCGCGCTTGGCTGCCTCTGCCGCAGTGAATACCTCGAAACCCTGCTTTACGGCCTTGTCCCAGGATTTGGAACCCTCATATAGGCCGATGATCACATGGCATCCCGACTCCTTCAGATTCAGCGCATGGGCATGTCCCTGACTGCCGTAGCCGATAATCGCGATGGTCTTTCCCTCCAGAAGCGACAGGTTACAGTCTTCCTGATAAAAAATCTTTGCCATTTTCTCTTCCTCCGTCTTTATATTTATTCTATATATTAGCAAGGATACATTTAAACCATATCAATTTGCACCACTGATTCCGTTCCCCTGCCAAGTCCGGCAATGCCCGTTCTGGCCTGCTCCAGAATCTCATGGCCCTCCAGCAGATCTATGAATGCATCGATCTTCTGTTGGTTGCCCGTAAGCTCGATAATCAGACTTTCCGGCGCCACATCAATGATCTTGGCCCTGAAGATATCGGCCACCGCTATGATGCTCTGCCGCTGCTCTGCCGCTGCCCGCACCTTGATCATGATCAGCTCCCGGAACACGCTCTTGTCCGGTTCCAGCTCCTTGATGTTGCGCACGTCCTCCAGCTTGGCAAGCTGCTTTTCTATCTGTTCCAGTATCTCATCGTCCCCGGAGGCCACGATGGTGATTCTTGTAATGCGGGGATCCGCAGTGACGCCTGCGGTGATGCTCTCCACGTTATAGCCCCTTCTGGCGAAGAGACCGGCGATCCGGCTCAGCACGCCGGAGGTATTGATCACAAGCAGCTGAAATACTTTTTTCTGCATCAGGTTGCACCTCTCTCCCTCTATACATTCGGAAACTCTTTGGCTATCATACCAATTTCTCGGACAAATGTCAACAAAAACACTTTAGCCTTTTAAATCCTTAAACTGTCCCAAGGCATCCGCAGCCCTGCCATTGCAAAAAAATATGCTTTATTTTTCGTCGTTCTCGCAGCACTTGCACAGTGCAAGAGTCCCGGTTCGGGCCACTTCCACAATGCTGATCGACTGGAGCATCTTGATCATCAGCTTGATTTTCTCAGGTTCGCTGCAGATCTGTATCATCATGAAATGTTTGGACATGTCCACGATCTCCGCCTTCATGATCTCACACAGCTCCATGATTTCCCTGCGGTTGTTTTTATTGTACTTGATCTTGATCAGCATCAGCTCCCTATTTATGCACTGATGCTCAGCAAAGGTCTTCACTTTGATTACATCCAGTTTTTTGTTCAGCTGCTTCTCGATCTGCTCAATGGTGCGCTCGTCGCCGCTGCTGACGATGGTCATACAGGATACGGCAGGGTCGTCCGTCTCCCCCACAGCCAGACTGTCGATATTGAAACACCGTCTGGAAAACAGTCCCGCCACCTTGCACAGCACACCGGATCGGTTCTCCGCCAACACGGAATAGATTCTTCTCTTCATCCTTCTGCTCCTCTCAAATCAGTTCCTTAGAAACCAAATGCCCCTATCTGAATCAGCCATCTTATGACCCTTTTCCAGATCCCCTATACCAGATCCATAGGATCTATGATGCATTCCAGCAGCATAGAAACATCATCCTTCAAAAAGGCATCTATGGTCTCGTCGCACTTCTCCATATTCTCAAGCCGTAGGAAAGGTATGCCGTAAGCGGAGGAAAGCTTCTCCAAGTCCGGGCTGCCCGACAGATCCACCACGGAATAATTGTCCTTATATGTAAAGTGCTGGTACTGACGAACCATGCCCAGATAATTGTTCTTGAGCACCACGATCTTCACCGGGATATCGTGCTGGCACATGGTAGCCAGCTCCATCATGGACATCTGGAAGGAACCGTCGCCGCAGACCGCCACCACCTGACGCTTAGGAGCCGCCACCTTTGCGCCCATAGCGGCGGGAATGGAATACCCCATGGTTCCCATGCCGCCCGTTGTCATGAACTTTCCCTTCCGCACCTTTGCGTAGCCGCAGGACCAGATCTGGTTCTGCCCCACGTCCGCTACATAAATGCCGTCCTCCTCCATCCGTTCGGTGAGCCGCATGATGAAGGCGGCAGGATCCACGTAGGCGGGATCGGGTTTACGCTTGGTAGCCAGAGTCCGCCTGAAATTTTTCAAAGTCTCTATCCATTCCTGAGTGCTGCAGGAGAATTCCTCTTTCTCCAGATCCTCGAAGATATGTTTCGCATCCCCCACAAGAGGAATGGTGGGGCCCGCATTCTTGCCGATTTCCGCCGGGTCCACGTCGATATGCACCAGTACTTTGTTGCGGGTGATCATGTCCGGCTGGTTCACGGCGCGGTCAGCCACTCTGGCCCCCACCATGATCAGCAGATCCGATTCGTTCATGGCACGGTTGGCATAGGCCTTGCCGTTGTTTCCCACCATCCTGAAATACAGCGGATGATCCGTGGGCATGACCCCGATTCCCATCATGGTAGACACTACAGGAATTTGATGCTTTTCCGCAAAGCTGCAAAGCTCCTTCTCCGCACCGCCCAGCAGCACGCCGCCCCCGGCACAGATCAGAGGGCGCTTTGCCTTCTCCAGCTCCCGCACCACCTTCTTGATCTGTACCATGTTGCCCTTGACGGTGGGCTTATAGGTTCGCAGAGACACGGATTCCGGATATTTAAATCTGGTTACGGAAGCGTTCTGCACATCGATGGGTACATCGATAAGCACAGGGCCCTTTCTGCCTGTGTTGGCTATGTGGAAAGCTTCTTTGACGATTCTGGGGATTTCGTTGGCATCCTTCACCAGATAACTATACTTCACAAAGGACTCCACCGCTCCGGTTATGTCAGCCTCCTGAAACACATCGCTGCCCAGAAGCTCACTGTTCACCTGCCCTGTGATACAGATCAAGGGAATGCTGTCCGCAAAGGCAGTGGCGATGCCTGTGATCACGTTGGTGGCGCCCGGGCCGGAGGTCACTGCACAGACTCCGGGCCTTCCCGTGATTCTGGATACCCCGCTGGCCGCATGGGCGGCATTCTGTTCCGTGCGAATGAGAATGGTTCGGATATCGGATTCCAGTATGCTGTTGTAAAAAGGACAAATGGCTACACCGGGATAGCCGAATACCGTGGTAACTCCCTCTGCCTCAAGACACTTGACAATTGCGTCTGCACCTATCATATTTTATCCTCCTGATTTTAATTCCCCATGTATTTTTGTCAGATTCCGCCAGATTCTTGATTCTGTCAGGTTCCTCTTAGATATGCTTTCTGTCAGAGTTTTCTCTGAAATCCCAGATAGCGGGTTCCCTGAAAGGTCAGCCTGCCGTAATCCCCCTCTGCCAGCAGTCCATATTCTTTCCCCCTTACGCTCAGTTCCATCCGATCGCCGCTCTCCACCTGAAAAGTGACATAATAGCTTGTGGAAGTTGACATATGCTCTCCGTGAGCCCCGCCGTTATGATGACTCACCGCCATTCTTTTGGAAACGATTGCTGCCTCCACCGTCAGCTGGGGGGAATGATTGTTCTTGTTCCATTGAAGCAGCCCCCTCAGAATCGTAAATATAAATATGGCAATAAACAAGACGAAAACGAAACCAAATAGTCCCTCAAACAGCCCGCTGGTAAAAAAATAACCCATAACCCTCCCCCATCTTGCAGTCCTGCAAGCATATCATTTCCAAATTTGCAGCAGCTCTTTTATCCGGAACCCCCTTACCCATTTACCAATGCAGCTCACACTTACCGGTTGCACTCTTAAAGTTCCATTGCAAATAATATTTATTTCTTTTATCAATTTCTATTTTCCCATGGGGGACCTGTCGGTTCAATATCAACAATTGTTGTTTTTTCTTATCCAGCAGAATCACCTCTGCATCTCCCTTTGACAATTGAGCATCAAAGGTAAAATCATATGTTCTGCTTTCCTGAAACCTTCCCACATGCCTGACCCAGCCATTACACGAGCTCAAATTTGCCTTGTCAGAATTTTTGCCGGGACGAAATGCAAATAAAACTGCAACAATACTCTTTGTCACCCCAAATCCCTTACAATAAAGCAGGTATACAATAGTACCGACAGCCGCTATGGAGACTCCTGAATATAACCAACTGTTCATTGCTTCACCTCCAAAAGAGTTCCGGTTCCCTTCACAATCATGATATAAGGGTCCCCGCCACCTTCACGGCCTCGGCGGCATCCGCCGAATAACCGTCCGCACCGATCTGCTCTGCATAGTCGCGGGTGATGACCGCGCCCCCCACCATGATCTTTGCAGTTACTCCCTCCTGCCTCGCATAGGTTATGACCTCTTTCATGCGCTGCATGGTGGTGGTCATGAGAGCCGACAGCGCGATGATCTGGGCATTGTTCTCCTTTGCGGCGCGGATGATTTCCTCCTTAGGCACGTCCTTGCCAAGGTCTATGACTTGAAATCCATAATTTTTCAGCATCAGCGCCACCAGATTCTTTCCGATATCATGGATGTCGCCTTCCACTGTAGCGATGACCACCACCGGTTTGTCTTGTTCCTGCGCCTCCTGAAGCAGCAACGGCTCCAGAATCTCAATGGAATTCTTCATGGCCTCGGCGCTGGCGATCAGCTGAGGCAGGAAATATTTTCCCTTGTCGAACAGCTCTCCCACCTGATTGATGGCGGGAAGAAGGATCTCGTTCAGGAGAACGGCCGGCTCCTCGTAGGCAAGAGCCTCCCTTGTAAAGGCGGCGATTCCGCTGCGGTTTCCCTTTAACACCCCATTGCGAAGATTTTGCCTATGGGGCGCTTCCGTTTCCGTCTCATGTTTTCCGTCTTTTCCCTTGGAAGCATCCAGTGCCTCTTTGCTGTCTTCCCCGCTTCTGCCATTTCCTCGGCCTTCCGTATGCTCTTGGCTTTTGCCGTTTGCGCCCATTCCATCTTTCTTTGTCTGCACCGCGGTTTCCGCCAAGGCCTCTTGTATTTTTTTCTGGGCGGCAGCTTCTTTTTTCGCTCTGTTTTCGGCCACGGTTCCTGCATACTCGATATACCGGATGTCTCCGTTTTCCTTGGCCAGCAGCAGATCCGTTGCAAGCGCGCAGCTCACCAGCAGTTCCTGAGACGGATTGGCGATGGCCATCGTCAGCCCTTCCCTTATAGCCAAGGTCAAAAATGCCGTGTTCACGAATCCTCTCTCCGGCATGCCGAAAGATATATTGGACAAGCCGCAGATAGTGGCAAGCCCCTGCTCTTTGCAAAAGCGAATGGTCTCCAGAGTTTCCAGAGCAGCCCTTTTGTTGGCTCCCACGGTGGTCACCAGACCGTCCACCACCACGTCCTCTTTCTCCATGCCCAGCGAATACGCCCTATCCAGCACGGTTTCTATGATCTGTATCTTCTCTTGAATGTTTTCCGGCAGCCCCTTGTCGGAAAGGGGAAGCAGAATGAACATTGCGCCGTATTTTTTCACTATGGGCAGGAGCTTCCGGAATTTTTCCGTCTCCAGAGAAACGGAGTTCACCAAGGCCCTGCCGGGATAGCGGCGAAGGGCCGCCTCCAGCACCTCCACATGGCTGGAATCCAGCGAAAGAGGCAGATTTGTGACACAGCCCACCTCCTCTACCGCCCGGAGCATCATCTGTTTTTCGTCAATTCCCCCCATGCCCATGTTCACATCCAGAATTTGGGCTCCGCACTGTTCCTGCTCCTGAGCAAACTGCAGCACCTTGTCAAAACAGCCCTCCCGAAGCTGAGCCTGCAGGAGCTTCTTCCCCGTGGGATTGATCCGCTCCCCCACAATGAGAAAGCCGTCGTCTAGGCCGAATTCTACTGTCTGACGCTCAGAGGCAAGGAAACGCCGGCCATCCTCCCGCCTTCTTGCGATGGGCGCCCGCCCCCTTCCAATGGTTCTGCAAAGCAGATCTATGTATTCAGGATCGGTGCCGCAGCAGCCGCCTAAAATGGTGGCTCCCGCTTCCGCCAGTCCCCGCATTTCTTCCGCAAACTCCGCCTTGTCCATGTTGTAGCGGGTATTTCCAAGCTCGTCCACATAGGGCAGTCCCGCATTGGGTTTGGCGATAATGGGGATCTTTTTGGTGCAGGCCGCCATGTCCGCCACCATCCGGCGCATGTATGCCGGCCCTGCGGAACAGTTCACGCCCACGGCGGCGGCCCCAAGACTTTCCAGCACCACGGCGGCGGTCTTTGCGTCCGTGCCGTACAAGGTTCTTGCATCTGACTCGAAAGTCATGGTCACCATCACCGGCAGCTGGCAGGTCTCCTTTGCCGCGATCAATGCCGCCCGGGCTTCCGCCAGACTCATCATGGTCTCCACCACCAGCAGATCCACTCCCGCTTCCGCCAAATATGTGATCTGTTCCTTATAGATGTCTATCAGCTCCTCCAGCTCCATTTTCCCCATGGGCTGCAACAGCTCTCCCGTCATGGTCAGATCCCCTGCGACATAGACGGGCCTGCCGGCTCCCGACGCGGCCTCTCTGGAAATTCCCACCAGAGAGCGTATCATGGCAGCCATCTGATTTTCCAGTCCGTATTCCGCCAATTTGACCCTATTGGCCGTAAAGGTAGGCGCATAGAGAATGTCCGCGCCCGCCTCCACATAACGCCTCTGCAGATCCAGCATCACCTCCGGATGTTCCAGTATCCACTTTTCCGGACAGACCCCTGCCGGCATGCCGGCCTTTACCAGATTTGATCCCGTGGCCCCGTCCAGATACAGAAAGTTCTCCGCAATGCGGCTAAACTCGTCCCTTGTCATACCATCCTCCCCATGATGCTGCCACAAAACACATGGCATAAAATCTATGCCGTAAACAATTTACTTTTCAAACTTTTATAGCCATCTTTTATAACCATATACAGTGCATTAAAAACTTATTCTATATCATACCATAGACCTAATTTAATAGTAAAGGGGCGGATTTATCCAATTCTAACATAAAAACTGTTGCGAAATTGGTCAAACTGTGTTAAATTTTAATAGTATTTGGTATCTTGGCGTGAATCAACATAAAAACGGAGGTTTGAAAATTGAAAAATCGGACCCACAAGATTCCTATATTTTTCTTGATCATACTTGCCGCCATGCTGCTGACCGCCTGCGGCGAAGATCCCGATCTGGCCCGTTTCCGAAAGAACATGGATGATTTCTGCACCAAAATTTCAGAGATCGATTCCAGCATCAACAACATAGATGCCCAATCCGAAAACGCCGTCTCCGAGCTTCTGGGCTATCTGGACGAGCTGGACGCGACCTTCAAGGACTTTGCGGCTTTGGATTTTCCCGAAGAATTCGATTATCTGGAGGGGCTGGCAGATGAGTCCAGTCAGTACATGACAGAGGCGGTGTCCAGCTATCATGAGGCATACAGCAACGGCTCCTACAATGAATACACTGCCGAGTATGCCAGACAAAATTATTCCAGATCCTATAAGCGGATTCAGATCATCATCTCTTTCCTGCACGGGGAGGAGCCGGATGATGCCGACCTGAGCATTGAGTACAATCAAGAATAAATACCCTTTGGCCATCACGCAAGGAGCCCCGAAAACTTAAGTTTTCGGGGCTCCTTGTTTATAGCGAAGCTTCTATTATTTCAGAATCTTGAAGCTCCCCAGCAGAGGAATCTCTTTCTCCTGATCCTGAGCGGCATAAATGATGCCCATAATGCAGAATACTACAACAACAATATCCAAAAGCGCTGCCAGCGCTCTGACGATACCGAAGGGAATGCCCGCCATAATACCGATCGCCAAAAACGCAAGATCAACAACAAGTCCCTGATTCAGATGAAATCTCGCATTTTCCCTATCCCCTGCGAAATACGCCACAAGCCATCCAAAAATCGTGATATATGCCACGATGCCGGTTGCTTTCTTATCCATTCCTTTTCTCCCTTCCTAAGCCTCCACTGTGCAACGCCCAGATCCCTTGGGCGTCTTAAGGCAAATTTATGAATCCCATCCCTCACATAATAATGCCCCAAACCAGACGGAGCATATTCTTTATAAGGAAATTGACTACTAGTATTATAACTGCTACATACAAATACCAATTGTGAAATTTCCAGCCCTTTATTCTTTTCACCCCAAGCCGATGGAGCCCCTGCGTCACCATAAATCCGCCCATGATCACTGCCGAATAGGGAATCAGCGGATGATACCATATCGACAAGAAGATCTGCCCCCGCAGAAGGGCAGCCGCCGCTCTCGTTCCCCCGCAGCCCGGACAGTACAGCCCCATCACCGTGGACATAATGCAGGGAAGCTGCGGCATCCGCCCCTGAAACAGAAAAAAACAGAGCGCTCCTATCCCTATTCCTGCCGCCACAAAGACCAGCCCTATGTGAAACAGTTCCGTTTCCAGATCACGCTTCCCTTTCGTCTGCTCACAAGGCGGATATCCCTTATCTGTAGATCTCCTTGAAAAGCGCATCAAAATATCCGATTTCATCCAGATACTGGAATGCCCAAATATAGTACAAAAGTGAGGCGACTCCCAGCACCAGCCCTATAACGGAACACACCAGCGCGGCTACGCCTACGCCGTGCTTGCCGCGGCTGTTTCCCGTTATGGCGCAGATCAGGCCGGCTATGCCCAGCACAATGCTCACCACGCCATAGCAGCAGCAGGCGCAGATAGCCAGAATGCCGCATACAAGACCTGCCACCTGCAGGCCGTTGGCCTTATTTCCAATGGAATTATTCACGATAGGCGCCGGATAGGGCGGCATCTGTCCCATATTGTTCTGGTAATTGCCATACTGGCTGTTGGCACCCTGATTGTTCTGGTAGCCGCCGTACTGGTCGTTGGCGCCCTGATTGTTCTGGTAGCCGCCGTACTGGCCGTTGGCACCCTGATTGTTCTGGCTGCTGCCATACTGGCCATCCGTAGTCTGATTGTTCTGGTAGCCATACTGGTTATTTGCCCCCCCAGTATTCTGATAGCTGCCGTTGCCCGTATTGTTCTGGTCATTGCTTCCGAAATTGTTGCCGTCCATCCTCTTCTCCTTTAACATGTTGAATTCAGCAGCAGGACAAACCTCTTTCTTGTCATCAGCTGCCTCCGTGTGTTGACTATATCCCTATTCTATCATGTATGAGGAAAGATTTCCATAATAAAATTCATATTAATTTCTTTCAAGATCCTTCCAAAAGGAACAATTTAATGACATGACCCAAAAAGAAAACGTCTGCTTTGTTTGTCTACTTTGTAAAACCTATTTTCCGCTTTGCCGGCCAAGGACAGCCACGCCACTGCCCGCCGTCTTGATCCGGCCTTCCGGCCAGCAGATCCGCAGCCGCATCTGCCACATAGCCCAGATAATTGGCCGCAGAGCTGTCACCGCACAGAAATTTCCACATCAGACCTCCGAAAAGATAGGACTGGGCAAATTCACGCCAGCTCTCCAGCTCCTCCATGGCTTTTTGTGACAAGTCCCACAGAATCCCTATTGCTTCGCTCTCTGTAATCCAACCTAAATAACTGCCCCAGCGAACCAGCATGGCAGCCCGTCCAATGTCCCATCCGGCCAAAAATCCCGGAGCATACCGCTCCTTATACCTCTGGGCAAATCTCCATGTCCGGCAGACGGACTCCCGATCCTCCTCGTCCATATCTTCCTCCAGCAGTTCCTCCAAAGAAGCCGCCTCACTGTAAATCCGATACCGCAGCATATAGCCTTCCTGCGAGAGATAGCGGATCATATCCAGCAAATCTCCACGACCGTCAATGCCCCAAGAACGGCGGACTAAGGATACCACTTGTTGTTCCATGACGGGAACATGCTCCTCCACGTCCATTCCGTCAAGTTCGTGTCCGTTAAGCTTGGAAACGATGCCGGACAGCAAAATTCCGAACCGCTCCCATCTACCATCGTTCTTTTGATAAGGGATCGGCTCCGGTTCAGGCAGAATTTCAAGACGTTCCATGGCCTCTTCCAGAATCCTATATAGATTTTCTTCTATTTCAAGTCCAAAGAGCTCTTCAGCCTCTTCGTCATCGCCATCCTCCGACTCCAGAGTCTCCAGTGCCGCCGCAAGGACTCCCATATCTTCCCCAAATAGCTGCTCCATGAGATTTTCCCCTTGGGACATCATCGCCTCGGCAACCTTATCATTCACCATTTTCTGCAGCAGTTCTTCATTTACAGCCATCTGGGCCATGCTGTCCGCCCCGAATATCTGTCCGAGGATTTCTACCTGCCGCCGGTTGTTAGCGTCGATCTGTTCCTCCGCTTTGGACGAAACTGTATGTGCTTCCTCTTCCAAGACGGCTTCCGTGCAAGCAGACTCCCCATAGGCACACTCCCCGGAAGCGGAATCTCCCGAAACAAGCGGATCTACGTGATCAGCGACTGCCCCGCTATTCTCAATGGTCTTATTCATGGCCTCTCTTGCTTGTTCACTGGCCTTCTGGGCCCGTTTCATGATTTCGTTTATGTCAAACATTCCTACACCTCCCTACACTTGTGTGCCTCGCTCCATCACATTGATCCGGCAGCATACCGTTTACATTCCGCTTTGCAAAGAAGCGCTCATCAGCCTCATTTCGTAGCATACCGATTTGCAAAGAAACACTCGCCAGTCTCATTTCGTAGCATACCGATTGATAAAAAAATCCGTAAACTCTGCCAGCTCCCTATCCTGCGACACATAAACGTACAGCTTTTCATCCTCCAGCCAGTCATAGGCGTTGATTCCGATGTATCCTTTTCTGTCAGGATAGATGATAAAGGCATCCGTGGGATATTTGTTGCGATAGGCCTTTAATATTTCTGGACGGGGATAATAGGTAGGCTCTCCGCGGCCGGAAAGGTCCGGCACCGTCGGAACAACTACGATGGTCTGGCTGGCCTCATTCCAGCCTACAATCAAATTGCCTATCTTGGTTTTGCTACCATGAACAAAGCCGTAATTGAAACGGCTTACATCCTCGGTGTATCCAAAGATTATTTTGTAACTGTCCCCGTCTTTTACGGCCTGATTGAACAGCTCCCGCATCTTTTTGGCGTTGGCAGCACTCTTTTCCATATCGATTTCCGGTCCTTTGAATAATCTGCTGAAAAATCCCATGTCTTTTTCCTCCCTTGATTTTAAAGATAATAATTTTATTTTGTATTTATTTTATTTAAAACAAATCCGTCAAAATATGACGCCGAAACATGATATTAGGACGGATTAAAATACTTTCACATTAAGATTTTCACACTAACTTTTCCATATTAAGTCTTGTCAAGAAGAGGCTTCTGTTCCTTCAGCGTCTCCAAAGCGTCCACAATCGTATTGATCTGAAAATTGACGGTCTCATCGGCGGCTTCCGGAACAAACAATGGCAGCGTATCGGGAATCGCCCTGCTCACCACCATGACGGCCAGACTGAGATTGATGAAAAGATTGACGCATGCCTCATCTGCCCTTATTCCAAAGATTTTAAGGATTGTGCCGAAAAGATAGGCCTGCTTTTCCCGAAATATCTTGTAGTTTTTCTTTGACAGCCGCTTGAAAATCTGCCTCTGCTCTTCTATATTCAAAACCGCAATGCCGTTTTTCTCGCCATAGCAGCAGGAATGGAGGAACTGCCTCACCCCGTCCCGCCAGCTTAAGGCCGGATCGGCCATAAGCTTTTGCGCATATGCTATAACCTTCGGCTGTTGCAGATATAGCGTCTCAACGATCAAATCTTCCTTCGTAGGAAAAAAGGAATAGAAGAAAGTCCGGGAAATCCCCACCTTCTTATAGATCTGCTCTACAGTGGTATGCTGTATGCCTTGTCCTGCCATCAGCTCAAGGCCCACAGCTACTAGTCTATTTCTAATCCGCTCCCGTTCCTCCTCAGAGTAGGCAACCTTAGGCATCTTCTATCCCCTTGTTATAAAGATATATTTCTTGATTTGTCTTTATTCTACCGCCTTGAAAATAAACTGTCAAGAGTAAAATGATTGAAACCGCAGTCTGGTTACTGCAGTTTGCAGATATTGACTTGGAAGCCGGGACTATGAAAGGCGGATTGAAGACAGATGCTGGAAAAAAGGATTGTCCCTATACATTCTATCATAAAACCGTTAATTGAAAACCGTATGAAAGAAGCTGCCGCGCTCCAATCCAAATATCTTTTCAATGACGAAAACGGGCAGCAGGGAACCTACCAAAGGCCTGCAGCGTGGACGAATATATTTTAAAACTGATCGTGGGCCATTCAATCGAGGATATCACTGAAAAGGTATATACACATAGAACTATTGAGCAGCTTAGAAGTGAAATCGAAAAAATAACGAAATAAAATTCTAGACACGCAAAAAATGTCATGATATAGTACCTTTATGGGAAAGCCATAGAGCCAAGGCGGCTCTTACCCTCTTGTTTTACGGAGGGTTTAAGTAGCCCTCCGGACAAAAGAAAGGAGGGTGATGCAATGTGTGTTACATACTCTGATTTGATTCAGACTGGAATATTCATTGTGGCCCTGATAGGTTTGTGCTACACAATCTTTCGGGGAAAAAAGAAATAGCCGCCACTACTCGCAATAGTGACGGCTGACCGGCTTCTGGCCGGAGAGTCAATTACTTTTGGATGGTAGAGCCGCTTCTGTGGCTTTCCCCTATGCATACTATAACATATCTGGCAAAAACCTTCAAGAAAAAAATGAATAAACTTCAAGTTGGGACTGCACAGAATTGTGCCACCTAGCAGGACATCATTCATATCGCAGGAAGTTGCAACGTACACGACAATTAGCGGCGGGGTGACGAGAAAATTCCCGTCACTGATTTAATTTGTGTGGGCTGCCCAAGCAGAATTTAGTCAGCTATGCTATCACAAATTGTCTTTCCGTCTCGCCGAACGCCCTATAAGCCATTGATTTTATTGCAATGACATCTTTATCAAACATGAAGCACAAGCCCAATATGGGGCGTATACAGCTTTTGCAAGAGGATTCTGCTTCGGCCATACTGTCAACCATTTGGGAGCCAGTGGGCTTTCCCCACAAATGGAGAACGATTGATTCATTGGCTTTGTATATTTCACATACGAAAATCCTTCCCCCACAAGTGGAATCAAACTCCCGAACCTGATATAATCAGATTTATCAGTGGGAAACCTCTGGTGGCATATAAGGGTAAGCGCACTCGCCAAAGTCACCGCTTACTCTTATTTAAAAAATGATTGAGGTTGCCACTTCTCCGGAGCGGTATATTCTTGATGATGATACCGAAACCGGGAAATTCATGGATTATGTTTATGAAACATATGGATATCCTGAGTTGTCGGGTTCTTCGACACATTGGGCAAAGGAGGGCAAACAGAATGAATGAACTTGCAATCAAGAAATGGGGTGTGCAGTACGATGAGTAAAATCGAGATAATAAGGGTGGAGCCACATTGGATGTTGAGGCAGCAGGACGAACAGAGAGCCAAGGAGAAAGTGCAAAGTGTTATTCCTTCAATCAAAAAGATGATAAAGGCAGGAATGATTGACGAATACATGATTTATGAAGCGTACAAGGCGGGGAATGATAAAAAAGGGAGAACTTTTAAAAACTTATGCGGATTTAGTACCATATACACCTATTGTCTGGGGTATCTGGCGGGAAGTGGAGCATTGAAAGAGAAGCATTCCCCGGAGGACAGCGGAAACGTGGTTGATTTTTACTATGGAATTACTGAAATGTTGGAGCATATCGACATTCAGGAAATGCCGAGGATTTACGGATACCTAAAGGAAATGTATTTTTCAGGAGAAAGCGAGGCGTAGCACATAGCAGATTTAAGGGCATTATCTGCTGTTGTGCGCACAGTCTTACCGAAGGGAATAACCGTTACACAAAACCGTACTAAAGGGTGTCTGCAATTAGCGGATGCCCTTTCTATTTCAGAATACCGCCATTCTCCTACTTTGTGCAACGGTCTTTCACTACTCATTATTTGTGTGCTACCTCATGCGTGTTATTTGTGTGCTGCGTGGCAAAATTTAAGGCTATCGCTGACAACCTGCATCAACGATAGCCCTTGATTTTACTGTATGTCCTAGAACTTGCCTTCCTTCGCAGCTTCCTCTATGGAGACAGCCACAGCTACGGTGGCGCCTACCATGGGGTTGTTGCCCATGCCGATTAAGCCCATCATCTCCACATGCGCCGGAACGGAGGAAGATCCTGCGAACTGGGCATCGGAGTGCATACGGCCAAGAGTGTCAGTGAAGCCGTAGGAAGCAGGGCCTGCAGCCATGTTGTCAGGATGCAAAGTACGTCCCGTACCACCGCCGGAAGCAACGGAGAAATACTTCTTGCCTGCCTCGGTTCTCTCCTTCTTGTAGGTGCCTGCAACGGGATGCTGGAATCTGGTAGGGTTGGTGGAGTTTCCGGTAATGGACACATCCACATTCTCCTTCCACATGATAGCAACGCCCTCAGGAACGCTGTTGGAGCCGTAGCAGTTCACCTTTGCGCGGAGTCCCTCGGAGTAGGGAATTCTCTCGATTTCCTTTACCTCATTGGTATAAGGATCATACTCGGTCTCAACGAAGGTGAATCCGTTGATGCGGGAAATGATCTTGGCAGCGTCCTTTCCAAGACCGTTCAGAATAACGCGCAGAGGCTTCTGACGTACCTTGTTTGCCTTCTCGGCAATGCCGATAGCGCCTTCTGCAGCGGCAAAGGACTCATGTCCTGCAAGGAAGCAGAAGCAGTCCGTGTCCTCCTCCAGAAGCATCTTGCCCAGATTGCCGTGGCCAAGGCCCACCTTTCTGGTGTCCGCCACGGAGCCGGGAATACAGAATGCCTGAAGTCCCTCTCCGATTGCGGCAGCGGCGTCTGCAGCCTTGCGGCAGCCCTTCTTGATGGCGATAGCCGCACCTACCGTATAGGCCCAGCATGCGTTCTCGAAGCAGATGGGCTGAATCTTCTTAACCTGCTCATATACGTCAAGGCCGGCATCCTTGGTGATCTTCTCCGCTTCTTCGATAGAGGAGATGCCATAGCCGTTCAGTACTTCCGTAATTTTAGCAATACGTCTCTCATATGATTCAAATAAAGCCATTTTTTCCTATCCTCCTTATTTTCTGGAAACCTTTCAGTTCAGACCCATTGAGAAACAGCGCCTGCTTTATTCTTTTCTGGGGTCAATGATCTTGACGGCGTCTGCAACGCGTCCATACTGTCCCTTGGCCTTCTCATAGGCGGTGTTCGGATCGTCGCCCTTCTTGATGAAGTCGGTCATCTTTCCAAGACTCACGAACTCGTAGCCGATGATCTGATCATCCTTGTCCAAGGCAATGCCGGTTACATAGCCCTCTGCCATTTCCAGATAACGGGGGCCCTTCTTCAAGGTGCCGTACATGGTTCCCACCTGGCTTCTCAGGCCCTTGCCCAGATCCTCAAGCCCTGCGCCGATAGGCAGGCCTTCCTCAGAGAACGCGCTCTGGGTACGTCCGTAGACGATCTGCAGGAACAGCTCTCTCATAGCGGTATTGATGGCGTCGCACACAAGGTCGGTGTTCAATGCTTCCATAACGGTCAGGCCGGGAAGAATCTCGGATGCCATAGCCGCGGAATGGGTCATGCCGGAGCAGCCGATGGTCTCCACCAGAGCCTCCTGAATGATGCCCTCCTTCACGTTCAGAGTCAGCTTGCAGGCACCCTGCTGGGGAGCGCACCAGCCCACGCCATGGGTCAGACCGGAAATGTCTTCCACCTTCTTTGCCTGAACCCACTTCGCTTCTTCGGGAATGGGCGCACAACCATGATGCACACCCTGAGCGACTGTGCACATTTCTTCAACTTCCTTTGAATAAATCATGTGAAATCTCCTTTCAATTATGTAAGTTATGATTCATCAACCTGATCAATCGATTTGACAGAGGCGACTGCCTGCAGCAAGCTGCCTCTCAGGGCTTCCGTCGTCCGCACTGTCTTTCTCAATTATTTTCTCATACTTGGCATAAAAAATCCAGTGTTTTTGTAAAAATTGTCACAAAAATGTCGCAGGATACGGCCATCCAAAAACTTATCCCCTTCTTGTCCCTAAGGCATCAGCCCCTCTTTTGGGCGATCTCCGTGCGGCATTTATAGATGCTGTCGGCCGGGATCACGCCCCGCACCATGGAAGTGGGATAAATATTGGTGTTCCTGCCGATCACCGTGCCTGGATTCAGCACGCTGTTGCATCCCACCTCCACATTGTCACCCAGCATGGCCCCCATTTTCTTCAACCCGGTCTCGATGGAAATATTCTCGCCTTTCACTGTTACCAGCGTCTTGTCGCTTTTGACGTTGGAGGTGATAGCCCCCGCTCCCATGTGGGAGCGGAATCCGAGGATGCTGTCACCCACGTAATTGTAATGGGGCACCTGAACCTTGTTGAAGAGAATAACATTCTTCAGCTCCGTGGAATTCCCGACTACAGCGCCCTTACCAACGATGGCATTGCCTCTGATAAAGGCGCAATGACGGATTTCCGCATCCTCATCCACGATCAGCGGACCGTTCAGGCAGGCGGTGGGCGCTACTTTTGCGCTCTTCGCCACCCATATGTGCTCTCCCCTCTTCTCAAAGACATCCTCAGAAAGGCTATTTCCCAGTTCTATGATGAAATCATGAATCCGGGGAAGCGCCTCCCAAGGATACTCCACCCCTGAAAGAAGCTCTGCCGCAATGGTCTCATCCAGATTGTAAAGCTCCGAAACCGTAATCATATGATATCTCTCCTCCATTCCCATAAAAGCCATTCATTTCTTAGCTTTTATAATTTACTGCCACCTCCTGAAACCGGCGATAAAGCGCCCCCTGATTTCTCAGCCCCTTCACATACTCCGTTCTGCGTCCCACGAAGCCTGCCAGCTTGTCCATGTATTCTTTTGAAGATATGTCTCCGTCGGCTACCAAAGTCAGACCCTTTTCCCAGCTGGCAGTCAGGGAAGGATCCAAAAGCGCGCTGATGGAACCGTCCACCACATCATAAACCATCTCTCCCATCAAAGTGGGGGTCAAAACCTGCGTCTTCTTGTTCAGCGCAAGATAGTCGATGTTTACCAGCTTCTTTAGAATTTCCGCCCTTGTGGCACTTGTTCCTATGCCGCTGCCCTTGATCTGGGAGCGCAGCTCATCATCCTCTATAAACTGTCCCGCGTTTTCCATAGTGAGGATGATGCTGCCGGAGTTATAGCGCTTGGGCGGGGAGGTCTCTCCCTCTTTGATCTCATAGGAATCTGCTGCCAGCTTATCTCCCTTTTTCAGGCTCCTGAGCAGAGCCACCAATTCGCCGTCAGCCTTTATCTCCGTTTCCTCGCCTTCGTCCTTTTTTCCCTCTCCGGAGCCTTCGTCTTTGAATTCCTTGGCTTCCTTTGCCGCCCCGGTTCCCTGATTTCCGGATTCCATGGTTCCCTGAGGGCCCCCGGACCCGCTCTCCATAGGACCAAACGCTTTTTTCATCTCTCCGGACTGCCCGATCAGGGAATCTTCCTTTTTTATAGCCGACTTTTCCTGCTTCTGGGGAACGAACGCCACCTTCAGATAGCCCTCCTCCTCAAGCACTTTGAAGCCGGCAAAGAATCTCTCGGTTTTCACACGAATGCACAAGGAATACTTCTGGTACACCGCCGGCGGATAGAAAATGCTTAAAAACCGGCGCACGATCAGCTCGTACACCTTTGCGGAGAGCGCCGGAAGCCCGCTTAAATTCCCAAGCCCCTGACCGGTGGGAATGATGGCATAGTGGTCCGTAATCTGCTTGTCATTGACGTACCTTGTCTTGGATATGTTCTTGTAGCTGCCCTTGCTCAAGATTTCCGCCGCATAGCCTGCGGCGGTTTTGTATCCCTGCAGCCCCCCAATATTCTTATGTATTTCCTTTGCCACTGCCGTGGACAGCACACGGGCATCCGTTCTGGGATATGTGACCATCTTCTTTTCGTACAGCTCCTGAGCAATCCGCAGAGTCTCGTCGGGGCTGATCTTAAAATACTTGGAGCAATCATTCTGCAGCTCCGCCAGATTGTATAGCAGGGGGGGATTCTTGTTTTCTTTTTTCCGCAGGACGCTCTCAATGACAGGTTCCCCCACCGGTTCCTGCATCAGATAAGCAATCAGTTCCTTTGCGTCCTTTTCTTCCTTAAAGCCATTTTCCTTATAGAGCTTCGGGGACATATGCCAGCGGGAGCCCTCCACGGCCTTCCATTCTCCCGTAAGCTTGCTGTCACCCATGCGGAAATTTCCCAGCACCCTATAGAAAGGCGTCTTCACGAAGGAGCGGATTTCCCGCTCCCTGTTCACCACGATTCCCAGCACACAAGTCATGACGCGCCCCACGGAAATCACGGCCTTGTCTCGCTTCAGATAGTCTTTCACCGTCCTGCCGTACTTCAAAGTAAGCGCCCGGGAGAAATTAATCCCCATAAGATAGTCTTCCTTCGCACGAAGATATGCGGCATCGCTGAGATGATCATACTCCTGCAGATCCTTGGCCTCCCGGATACCCCGCAGAATCTCCTCCTCCGTCTGGGAATCGATCCACACCCGCAGGCGCTTCTTATCCTTGATCTTGGCCATCTGCTCCACCAGCCTATATATGTATTCTCCCTCCCGTCCGGAGTCCGTACACACATAGATGGTGCTTACATCCTTGCGGTTCATCAGAGAGCTTACAATAGTATATTGCTTCTTGGTGCCGTCAATGACCTCATATTTAAATTCTTCCGGCAGGAACGGAATCGTGTCAAAGCTCCAGCGTCTGTATTTCTCATCATAAACCTCCGGATAGCTCATGGTTACAAGATGCCCCACGCACCAAGTGACAATCGTGTCGTCTGCCTCCAGATACCCGTCTCTTGAAGCCGTACTGATCTTCAATGCGTTGGCAAATTCTCTTGCCACGCTGGGTTTTTCCGCAATGAATAAATTCTTTCCCAAGCCAACCTCCATGTCACTCTTCTCAAGCTCTTCTTCTCAAGCTCCTAGCTCCCTCGGATTCCGCTATCCGATATATCCCTGCGCCTTCAGCAGCTCGGCACAGAGAATTGCTCCGCCGGCAGCGCCTCTGACGGTGTTATGGGACAATCCGATGAATTTATAATCGTATACCGTATCCTCCCGCAGCCGTCCCACGCTGATGCCCATCCCGTTCTCGAAGTCCACGTCCAGCGCCACCTGAGGCCTATTGTCCTCCTCCAGATACTGAATAAACTGCTTGGGAGCGCTGGGAAGCTGCAGACGCTGGGGTTCTCCGGAAAAAGCTGTCAGTCTCCGGATCAGCTCTTCCTTGGAAGGCTTGTTCTTGAACCGCACAAACACTGCCGCCGTATGTCCGTTCAAAACCGGCACCCTGATACACTGGCAAGTGATCACGGGACTCTGGGCAGGGACGATAACCCCATCCTGAATCTTGCCCCAGATACGCAGAGGCTCTTTTTCGCTTTTCTCCTCCTCGCCGCCTATATACGGGATGATGTTTCCTACCATCTCCGGCCAGTCCTGAAAGGTCTTGCCTGCTCCGGAAATCGCCTGATAGGTGGTGGCTATCACCTCCACCGGCTCGAATTCCCTCCATGCGGTGAGCACGGGCGCATAGCTCTGGATGGAGCAGTTGGGCTTCACTGCCACAAAGCCTTTTTTCGTCCCCAGACGCTTCCGCTGATAATCGATGACATTCATATGATCAGGGTTGATCTCAGGCACTACCATGGGAACATCGGGAGTCCACCTATGAGCGCTGTTGTTTGAAACTACGGGTGTCTCCGCTTTTGCATATGCTTCCTCGATCTTCTTGATTTCATCCTTGGTCATATCCACCGCGCTGAACACAAAATCAACTTGAGCGGAAACAGCTTCCACCTCATTCACATTCATGACCACCAGATTTTTCACGCCTTCCGGCATAGGCGTATCCATCTTCCACCTGCCGCCTACAGCCTCCTCATAAGTCTTTCCCGCAGAACGGGGGCTTGCAGCTACGGTAGTCACCTCAAACCACGGATGATTCTCCAGCAGGGCAATGAATCGCTGTCCCACCATGCCTGTTCCGCCCAGAATACCTACCCTTAATTTATTGCCCATTCATGCTTCCTCCTTGTTTTTTATTAATCGGCTTAGACTGAAATCCTTTCCGATTAAAATATGATAAAGTTGATTAATTTGTAATTCCTTCGGTCTCTAAGACAGCTCAAGATATGCCTTGTTTTTTTCCACGGCCTCTCTCATGGCCGAAGGCCCCGGCGCCCCTATGGTCAGCCGCTTCTCCACACAGGTCTTTAAAGACACTGCCTCATAGATATCTCCCTCAAATTCATCGCTGATTTCCTTTAACTCCTCAAGCGAGAGCTTATCGATGGAAGTGTTTTTTTCAATGCAGTACAGCACCAGTCTGCCTACAATACTATGGGCATCTCGGAATGGCACACCCTTTCCCACCAGATAGTCCGCCGCGTCCGTGGCGTTGGTAAAGCCGTTCATGGCACTGGCGGCCATTCTGTCTTTTCGGAACTTCATGGTCTTGAGCATCCCGGTAAACAGAGACAGACAGTTCTTCACCGTGTCCATGGCGTCAAACGCCACCTCTTTATCCTCCTGCATATCCTTGTTGTAGGCAAGGGGCAGCCCCTTCATGGTAGTAAGCAATGACATCAGAGCCCCATATACCCGCCCTGTCTTTCCCCTCACCAGCTCCGCTATATCAGGATTCTTTTTTTGCGGCATGATGCTGCTTCCGGTGGAATATGCATCGTCCATCTCCACGAACTGGTACTCATTGGAGTTCCATAGAATGATCTCCTCGCTAAACCGGCTCAGATGCATCATTACCGTGGACAGCGCCGCCAGAAACTCAATCAGATAGTCTCTGTCCGACACGGAATCCATGCTGTTGCCCGTCACCCCGTCGAAGCCCATCAGGGAAGCCGCATATTCTCTGTCCAAGGGATAGGTGGTCCCTGCCAGAGCCCCCGCGCCCAAAGGACAATAATTCATCCTTCTTTCGATGTCAGCCATACGCTGCCTGTCACGCCGGAACATTTCAAAGTACGCGCCGTAGTGATGCGCCAGCGTAGTGGGCTGGGCCTTCTGGAGGTGGGTGAAGCCGGGCATATAGGTCTCCAGATTTTCTTCCATGACCGAGAGAATTACCACAAGCAGTTCCTTTAACAGTCCGTCCGTCTCCCGCACCCTTTCTCTGGTGTAAAGCCGCATATCCAGCGCCACCTGATCATTGCGGCTTCTTCCGGTATGCAGCTTCTTGCCCACGTCTCCGATGCGCCGGATCAGATTGGCCTCCACAAAGCTGTGGATATCCTCGCAGGACAGATCGATCTCCAGCCGATTCTCTTCCACATCCTTCAGAATTCCTTCCAGACCATCTACAATTGCGTCTTTTTCCTCAACAGACAGTATATTCTGCCGAGCCAGCATGGTCACATGGGCAATGCTCCCCTGAATGTCCTGCTGAAAGAGACGTCTGTCAAAGCCGATGGATGCATTGAATGCAAAGGCGTCTTGTGCCGTACTGCCGTTGAAACGCCCGCCCCATAATTGTGCCATGTCTTCCTCCATTCCATCATCCCATATTGTCCGGGCAATCTGCCGTGTATATATCACTGAACGACCCTTGCCGGAAGTCTTTTGCTCATGACTTATTACCGCAAATTTCTTATCCACTGATATTACCATAAAAAAAAACGTATTGCAAGCCTCCTGAAAATCAGAAGTCAAAGCTGAACCCTCACGCACTGCCCATCATACATTAATATAAATCGAAAAAAGGATGCAAGTCCGATTTATCGGGCTTGGAATGGCTTATGCGCAATATCCTTGAATTAAAGAACATCGGATATTCCTATCACAGCCTCCACGGCGAGACCATAGCGCTGAAAGACATTTCCTTCGGGGTTCAGGAGGGAGAGTTCATCGCCATCGTAGGCCCCAGCGGCTGCGGCAAGTCCACTCTTCTGTCCATTATCGCCGGACTGCTGGCGCCGGAGCAGGGAACCATCGTGGTGAACAATCCCGACGGCTCACTGCACTACCCCAAAATAGGCTATATGCTTCAGAGAGATCATCTTTTTGAATGGCGCACCGTCTACCGCAACGTGATTCTCGGGCTGGAGCTGAACCATAAAATGACCAAGGAAAATCTGGATAAGGTGGATGCGCTTCTGACGGATTACGGGCTTGACAAGTTCCGGGACAAACGCCCCAGCGAGCTATCGGGCGGAATGAAACAGCGAGCCGCGCTGATCCGGACTCTGGCTCTTGAGCCGCAGCTTCTCCTGCTGGACGAACCCTTCAGCGCGCTGGACTACCAGACCAGACTCTTCGTATCCGCCGATATCTGCCGCCTGATTCGGGCTGCCGGAAAGACCATGATCATCATCACCCATGATCTGGCGGAAGCTATCAGCCTTGCCGATAGAATCATAGTACTTTCCGGCCGCCCAGCCGTGGTGAAAAACCAAATGTCCGTCAACCTAACGATAAGTGACGAATCCCCTCTGGCCGCCAGAAACGCCCCTGAATTTCAACAGTATTTCAATAGGTTATGGGAGGATATGACACATGAATGATACGGAAATGAACCGCGAAGGCATGGACAGTGAAAACAAAGGCAATAAGAGAAAAAAAGAGAAAAACCATTCCACTCAGTTGACGAAACAAGAGGAATTTGTCAGAAAGCATAGGAGGCATCATCACGAGATCGCTTCCTGGCGCACCATCATATTCGTCCTTTTCCTGATCTTGTGGGAGGTAAGCGCAGACCTTAAGTGGATCGACAGCTTTTTCTTTTCCAGCCCCAGCCGGGTCGCGCGCTGTTTTGTAGAGCAGCTGCAATACAATGCCCTGCTCTCCCACATCGGCATCACGCTGTTAGAAACCCTATTGAGCTTCCTATTGGTGCTTTTGCTCAGCATGCTCATATCTACCTTGCTGTGGCACTCCTCCAAGCTGTCGGAGATCCTGGAGCCGTATCTGGTAGTGCTGAACAGCCTGCCCAAGTCGGCCCTTGCCCCCTTGTTCATCGTCTGGCTGGGCACAGGGGCCAAGACCATCATCGTGGCAGGCATGTCCGTGGCCGTCTTTGGCTCCATCATCAGCTTTTACACCGGTTTTCAGCAGGTTGACGCGGAAAAAATCACCTTGGTCTACACATTGGGCGGCAGCAGGAGGGACGCATTTTTCAAGGTAGTGTTTCCCGGCTCCATCCCCATTTTACTCAGCACCGCAAAGGTGAACATCGGGCTGGCGCTGGTAGGTGTCATCATCGGGGAATTTCTGGCAGCCAGACGGGGACTTGGCTACCTGATCATTTACGGCTCCCAAGTATTCCAGCTGGACATGGTAATCACCAGCATCATTGTCTTGTGCATCATTGCGTTGGGATTTTACAAAGCGATACAGATGATAGAGCATCAGATAAAGATACAGTTCAAAATGTGATATACAGATTCCGAAATTACCAGTTTCCATGATCAAAGGCCAAAAAGCAACCGCTTTTAAGGCCTTACATATTACCCAGACATAAAAATTCCCAATAAAAAAGCTTCCGATGGGACTCGAACCCATGATCTATTGATTACGAATCAATCGCTCTACCGACTGAGCCACGGAAGCATACAGCTGAAATCTTTGGTTGTCATCATGCACCAGCACGACCGTAATTCATTATACTAGCTTTCCCCAAAAATTTCAACTGTTTTTTTAAAAATTTCATGCTTAATATTCATACTTAAAAATTCATGCCCAAAATTTAACGCCGCTCCTCCAGAAAGTTCATTCGATATCCATTCTGCGGCTCTTCGCAGACTGCCGGGCGGTTCCCGGCAGGTTCGTCGGTTATCTCAGCTCCAGCCACATGGCAGCGGTACTTCTGGCCGGATCGGCCGGAACCGTCAGCCTGCCGCTTTCCACCTCGTCGTGAACGGTCATCATACGGATATGGGATATGTCCATGGACGCACAATAGCCAAGCTGATTGTGCAATACATTGATGCCGCTTTCACGCAATATATCCGCCGTGCCGTCAAAGGCTGACTGTATATTTTTTAAAAGCGCCTCAAATGCTG
>ERZ808051.228-NODE-228-length-72481-cov-8.684672_pt1 | contig 72481 bp, 64 predicted proteins | sample MGYA00380199_ERZ808051 | MGnify/ENA primary metagenome ERZ808051 (study PRJEB31490, sample SAMN06133391) | mouse gut metagenome | isolation source: J11 | host: mice | place: China: Chengdu | collected 2015-05 ... | reverse complement strand
AACAGCCACCGCAAGATGGCTTGTTTGTAATGCAATTAAGGGAATGGATACCCTCTACTATTCTTTTTCAACCTTCATATCCTTATCTCTCCTTTCCTACTAATTCGCGTTTCCATGTTCTTTTTCATAATCCTGTACGAGACGGATAATATCTCTGTTATACCTTAACCAGTCCGTATCGAACTTACTTAAGAATGCATCTACATCCTTTTGCAGCAGGAATGTCTGTATCTGTGCGTCTACCGCCATCTCAGAAGGATAATAATGATCCTGATAATCTGTCATATTGCCTTCCAAAATATAATTTGTCATGCCATCCAGAATGGAGGGTAATTTGAAATCGCCTTCTTTGCACGGTATTGCCGTCTGTGCATCAATATATTTCTGGATATTCTCATCCGCATACAAGAAATTCAGTACCTCATATGCCGCCTCTTTGTTCGGACAGTCAGCCATCACACAGAACTGAAGATCGATTCCTGAATTCAATGTGTTGCCGTCAGAATTATCGCTCGCCGGCATTACGAAAGAGTCTAAATTCAGATCCGGATTTACCGATAGGATCTGCGGCGCCGCATAACTACCAATTGGGTACATTGCAGATTCTCCTCGTGCAAAAGCCGTGCAAGCATCATTATATCCGTATGCAAAAGGATCGTCGGGACCATAGTTCAGTAATTTCAAATATTTTTCGGATACTTCTCTGTACTCTTTCGAAAATGTTGTCTCGCCACGGTTCACCTGCTTTGCCGTATCCGCCGGAGCCAGATCGACCGCCATCGCATTCCAAGGCGCAAGACACGTCCATGTATCCTTGAATCCGAAGTAGAAGGGCAGAATTCCCTCCGCCTTAATTTCATCACATAATGTAATTAATTCATCCCAATTCTGAGGAATCTCCCAGCCATGTTCCGCAAACATATCTCTGTTGTATAATATGCCCGCCGCATTTGCTACATAAGGCACCGCAAAAGTTCCGTCCGTGGGAACAAGCTCAAGCGCTTCATCGATATCCAGATATGCCTGATTAATGTTCTGAAGCCCTTCATAATCTGATACATCTGCCAGAATTTCGGCATCTACGAAGTAGGAATAGTTAATGTCACCTCCGATTCCTATGATATCGGGATAGTCTTCCCTGATAAATCTTGTTCGCAGTATTGTCATCGCATCATTAGGAGAGCTGATTTTTAGATGAATGTCATCATGTGTTGCATTAAACTCTTCTTCCACCGTGCTGAAATAGTTCGCAGCTTCGGGTTTGTACTGAACAATCTCGATTTCAATCTTACCGTCGTCAGACGCATTCCCACACCCTCCGACAGCCATTACTGCCGCGCAGCATAATGCCGCTTCAAGGTATTTTACTTTGCTCCTTTTCATATCATATCTCCTTCCCTATTTAAGTAACTGAATTATAACATACCTTTTTGCCATCACTAAATAGCATCATATCTGTTGTTTTATACCATTATGCTATTTTTGTGTCATATCGTTGAAGTCATCTAGCATTTTGGTATATAATTACCTTAATACAGTATATGAGGTAACTTATGAGTGAAGTAATCTTTTCTGTTTTTCCAAGTGAAAATTTTATAGATTTGGGTTTATATCAGTTCGGATGGGAACAGTGCGATCCCTCCCACTCCTTTGGTCCTGCTGCCAGAAACCATTATCTGTTCCATCTGTGTCTATCCGGCACAGGCACTTTGATTGCAGACAATACGCAGGGAGAATCCATTACCTATCAGGTTAAAAGCGGTCAGGGATTTATGATGTTTCCGCATCAGATATGTACTTATATTGCAGACCATGAGATTCCGTGGGAATATACCTGGTTAGAATTTGACGGCCTGCGCGCCAAAGAGACGATCGAGCTGGCCGGAATCAACCAGAATCAGCCGATTTATAAAGCACATAACAAAGATATTGCCGAGACGATGAAATCAGAGATGCTGTACATTGTCAATCATAAGGATGCTTCCCCTTTTCATTTGATTGGGCATTTGTATCTTTTTATCGATAGTTTTCTCCGGTCTTCAACATCCGCACAGACCGGTATGGGAAACAGTCTGAGGGACTTCTATATTAAAGAAGCGTTTTCTTATATTGAACAAAATTTCCAAAACGATATTTCCGTTGAAGATATTGCTGCTTCCTGTGGTCTGAATCGCAGTTACTTCGGCAAGATTTTTCATGAAAATATGGGGAAAACGCCGCAGGAATTTCTCATATCCTACCGCATGACGAAGGCGACCGAACTGTTGAAGCTGACCGGGCTGTCCGTAGCTGATATAGGCAACGCTGTCGGATATCCAAACCAACTACACTTTTCAAGGGCATTTAAGAATGTATACGGTATCTCACCCAGACAATGGAGATATGAAAACGGAGGCGGCAGGTTATAGCGCCACGCTGCTGCCTTGATTGAAATTGCCGTTGCGGCACTTCTTATTCGAGAATTTCTTTCTCCAGAACATACAATGCCCTCTCATTTTCTTCCTGACAGTAGGCGATAATTTCATCTTCCCCTTGATCCGCTACAATCGTGGTGTCTGCCCCAAGCTGCACGAAACAGACATAATCTTCTATTGTCTCCATGCGGGAAGCCTCTGCTTTGCACAAATTTTGCGGATGCCCTTTGTTTTCTTCGATCACGCTTGTGCGATATTCTTCCAGCGCCTGTTCTACATCCCCGACATGCGCTTCCTTGGCGTGAATAATGATCATCGTGTCAATATGCGAATCCAATACTTGTCTTTCCGCCAGAAAATCGACATACATGTCCTCTGTGATTCCTGTTTTCTGCTCCAGTTCTTCCTTGGATAAATCTACCTCCGGCCAGTATTTGTCACCCAACAGCTCCTTAACGCCGTCTTTTAATTCTACCAGCGTTACAAATTTTTTCTCATCTTGAAAAGGAAAATTACTCGCCTGCAGATCATCGCTGATTTTCTGCATCTCAAATGCCTGCCCGTTATTGACAAGTTCATCCTCCGGTAATTCGTTGCCGCAGCCCGTCAACAGAAGCAGCCCCGCCGCTATTATCAATACTTTTGTTTTTTCTGCCTTTTTTTTCATACTTGCCTGTTTCCTCCGTTTTTCCTATAATCTTGATTTTGTCCGGTTTCGTCTATGCTTCTGTCATTTTGTCAAACGCCTTACTGCAAAGTTTTAACACCGAAACGCCGGGTTAATTTTCTGTTGAAGTTTCTTTGTTGTCTCTGCCGCCTCATTTTGATATACTGTATTTGTCTGTTTGCATGTTTATATTTGTCAAATCAGATGTATACTATACACTAGTTTTTACCTTTGCTAGAAAAATATGTATTTGAATAAAGGAATTACTTGAGATTATGCTATTTAACTCTTACATCTTTATCTTCATATTTCTGCCCGTCGTTCTGATTGGATGGTACGGACTGAACCGTTTACAAAAATACTCACTGGCAAATTTATTTCTGGCGGGTATGTCATTGTGGTTTTATGCCTATTTTAATATCAGCTATCTGGCAATTATCTTGTCCAGTATCGGCTTAAACTATCTGTTGAGCTTCCTGCTAACGCGGGTACCCTCGAACCGGCGTTCTTTATCCGGCGGCGGCGCCGCAAACGAATTACCGGTAAAACAGGCACTCGGCATATGGAACCGCATTGGTCTGATCGTTGGCATTCTTTTAAATCTCGGTATTTTGTTTTACTTCAAATATTACGATTTCTTTATCGAAAATATTAATTATGCTTTCCACACGGACTTTACGCTGAAACATATTCTGCTGCCCCTCGGCATCAGCTTCTTTACCTTTCAGCAGTTATCCTTCGTAATTGACAGATGTCTTGGGAAAACAGAACATTACTCTCTAGTCAATTACGTTACCTTTGTGACCTTTTTCCCGCAATTGATCGCCGGTCCGATTGTTTTGTATAAAGAAATGATTCCTCAATTTGAAGACTTCTCCAAGCGTCGTTTTATTGCTTCCTCTTTTTCCAGAGGCATCTATCTGTTTGTGCTGGGACTTGCCAAGAAAGTTCTCCTTGCAGACACTTTCGCATTGATGGCAAATTACGGTTTTGCACAGACTTTTTCCCTAGACAGCGTCTCCACAATTGTAGTGATACTGTCCTATACATTTGAACTGTATTTTGACTTCAGCGGATATTCTGATATGGCAATGGGACTGGGTAAAATGTTTAATATTGAACTGCCTGTCAATTTTGATGCGCCGTACCGTTCCTGCAGTATCAAAGAATTCTGGCAGAGATGGCATATTACGCTTTCCCGCTTCTTTATCACGTACGTGTATATTCCGCTTGGCGGCAGCAGAAAGGGACATGCCCGGATGTTAGTCAACACCTTTATTATCTTCTTACTGAGCGGCTTATGGCACGGTGCGGCGTGGACCTATGTTGCATGGGGCGCTATGCATGGTCTTCTTGTCGTGTGGGATAATCTGGGCATCATAGGCGTGCAGGGTCGTGACGGCAAAAGACCTGCCCGTTTCCATATTCCTGCATGGCTGGGATGGATTTTTACGTTTACGCTCTTTAACATGTCTCTCTTCTTCTTTAGAAGTGAAAGTATGCGCGGGGCAATCCAATTATTTAAAAATCTTTTTGCCGGAAACTTTACAGGCAAGATTTACGAAGTAGCGGGGCAGCTTGATATTTCTGAGATATATGTGATAAAACAGGCATTAGAGATAGCTGCGCCGGATACGACAAAATATATATATTTGATTTTTATGATACTGTTATTTGCTTTGGCATTCTATCTCATTTGCAAACCAAACGCTTATGAACGCACTATGCACGGCGAACTGACTTCCGGCAGATGCTGGATAATCTGTATTCTGCTTATATGGTGTATCGTGTCGCTGTCGCAGGTAAGTACGTTCTTGTATTTTAATTTTTGAGGAAATAACATATGGATTCTGATCAGAAATTTATTAAACTATTCTTCATACGGATGTTTATCCTATTGGCGGCAGTCGTTGCGGCAGTGGTAATTTTTGACCCATTTTATCAATATCACAAACCGCTTCCCGGTCTAAAGGCGGTGCTGACGGATAAGGAATATCAATGCATTGGCACGCTGCGCACCTTTGATTATGATGCGCTGATTGTCGGTTCCTCTGTCTGCGAAAATTATAACAACCACTGGTTTGACGAAGGATTCGACTGCAAAACAATTAAAGCCATCCGCTCTTACGGCGCCACCGCCGATTTGTGCTATCTGTTAGACAATGCTTATGAGGAGCATTCTCTGAAATATGTTTTCTATAATATTGACCCTTCCTCCTTGTCTGCAAGCACGGAACCGACTTACGTCTCCACCGGATGCCCGATGTATCTGTATGACAAAAACATACTGAACGACTATCCCTATCTGCTCAACAAAGACGTGCTGATGGAGAAACTCCCCTACATGCTCGCCTACTCCTTTATCGGTGATTATGACGAGGGTAATTCCTACAACTGGGCACAGTGGAAGTACTTCGGGCGCGATATGGCCATGGGATTATACACGCGCCTTCCGGTTATCAAGACTATGCAGCCGGAAACCGCAAACTTAGACGAGCTTGCCGGAAATATTGCACTGCTTACCGCACAGGTGGAAGCCCACCCGGAGACTACATTTAAATTCTTCTTTTCGCCATATTCTATGCTCTGGTGGGACAATGCTTACCGCAGCGGCGAGCGGGACGCCGTCATCTATAATGAGAAAGAGGCGATTGGAACGCTGCTGCAGTATGACAATGTCGAAATTTATTTTTATCAGGATGATAAAGAAATTATTACAAACCTTGATAACTATATGGACATGATACATTTCTCCAAAGACATTAACTACTTTGTTTATGACAAACTCGCAAAAGGTGAAGAACGGCTGACTTTGGACAACTATGAAGCGCGGCTGGACGGGATGTATGAACTGTCACAAGAAATTGTGGAGGAACTGATCAAGGAATATTATAAATAGAGTCAATATAGAAATTTGCGAACCATACATTAAATAGCTATTGAAGAATCCAATCAAAACAATCAGAGAAAGAGGGTCATGAGAATGAAATTAATATCTTGGAATGTCAACGGACTGCGGGCTTGCGTCGGAAAAGGTTTTATAGATTTCATACGGGCAGAAGATGCTGATATCTTTTGTGTACAAGAGACGAAACTTCAGGAAGGACAGATAGATTTAGATCTGCCGGGATATTATCAATACTGGAATTACGCAGAGAAAAAGGGCTATTCCGGAACTGCCGTTTTCGCCAAACAGGAAGCGCTCAGCGTTTCTTACGGAATCGGAATCGAAGAACATGATCACGAAGGGCGTGTCATCACCTTGGAATATCCCGACTATTATCTCATTACCGTATATACGCCCAACTCCCAGCGTGAACTGACAAGACTTTCCTACCGTATGAAGTGGGAAGAAGATTTCTTATCCTATCTGAAAAAATTGGAGGAGAAGAAACCGGTAATTTTCTGCGGTGACTTAAATGTGGCGCATAAGGAAATAGACTTAAAGAATCCGAAGACCAATCGTAAAAACGCCGGTTTTACGGACGACGAACGGGCGAAATTCTCTACTTTGACAGAAGCAGGATTTATCGACACGTTCCGGTATTTTTATCCGGACTTAGAAGGCGCTTATTCGTGGTGGTCCTATCAATTCAACGCCAGAGCCAACAATGCAGGATGGCGTATCGATTATTTTCTAGTCTCAAAATGTCTGGAAGACCGGCTGCAAGACGCAGTCATCTATAAGGACGTGCCGGGTTCCGACCACTGTCCCGTAGGTCTGATTCTGGAATAAAACGTTCGTATTATATTTTGCGCGGCCGCCGATTCTCAGCCGCGCAATTTGTATTTCCCGCTTCTACAGAAAATCCACCGATACTACTTTATCGGACTTCATGAGAATATCATATACTTCCGTGCGCTCCGTAGATTTCTTCATGTAGAGAACCATATGCACGGAAACACCTTCCCCGGCGATTCTCGATTCACTCATATCCATAGAGTCTATCACAATCCCGGCTTCTTTCAAGTCATGAATCACTATATGCAGGTCCTGACTTTTCTCGAGATCCATAAACACATTACAATAGCGGGAATGCCTCGTAGCAAAACGTTCCACAAAAGGAAGAACATGCAAAGAGATCATCATCATAACGGTAATCAATACTCCGCCTTCTATGAATCCGATGCCAACGGCAAGCCCAATACATGCACTCGCCCAGAGTGTAGCCGCAGTGGTAAGTCCTCTGACGCGATGCTTGGATATGATAATAGTACCCACACCGATAAAACCTACGCCGCTGATTACTTGTGCCGCCAAACGGTTCATATTGGCCAAGCCGGAAAAATGAATCTGAATATACTGCTCAGTCAGCATAACCAGTGTTGCGCCGAGACAGACTACCGTAATTGTTTTGGTTCCCGCTCCGCGATGCTTCATTCCACGGTCAAGTCCGATCACGCATCCCAGAACGGCCGCTACGATAACACGGATCAATATATTCTGTATATTCCATGCTGCAAAATCACCCAGAATCATATGTATTCTCCTGTCTTTTTCCAATGTATCATGCTCAAAAAGCTGATACATCACAAATCGTATCAATGCGTGTACCAGCCTCTTTTCTATCATTTTATATTACCGCTGCAGAATTTACAAGCAAAAATGCCCCGCCGTCTATAGCAGGGCATTCATGCTTACTTGTCTTCATTATCTTTTTTCTTTTTCTTTCTGATAGCTATAATAATGCTGACTGCTACTACCGCAACAAAAGCAACATCAATAACTATTTTCATGGTTTCATATGACATTTTCTTCCCTCCTTATCTTTAAGCGGATATCGTAGTCCCGCTTTATTTACACCCCTTTTCTATCATAAGCGCAGGTTTCCTACCAGGTTCTTTCAAGAGTCATTCCCCAATCAAGCTGAAACGGACTGTCGGGGGCCGCCTTAATCTCTTCATAAACCGCACGCCGATCATCGCTGCTTTCTTCCGCCCAATATTCATATCCGACAAAATAACTTTCCATAAAGCTGTCCCATGAATCAAAAGTATTCTGAATTACAACCGCCGCTTCCAGCGATTGATCCAATGCTTCTTCTTCCGTGTAATAACCTGCAACATAATAGTACCCGAGCAGAGACATCGCACGGCTGTAATCCCACCCGGCAGCCGCCTCTGAACCATACTGTTCATAAAATGCAAACCAATCCGCATAATTGCGCGCTCCGTCCTCATCCACATCAAAATTTTCAAGAATCATGTCAACTCTCTCAGCTTCAGGAACGTCCGCAAGTCCAATCTCATCCAATACGCCCATATCTTCCGCAAAGGAAACGCGATGTCCCTCTTCTAATAACCAGTCCATCGTTTCCTTCGCTGTCTCATGGTCTGTAACATCCCACCATTCACTCAGAAGAGTCTGGACAACATTCTTACCGGTATCATCGGCAGGCAATCCGCCGAATATCGTATAATCCCAATTATTAACTGCCGTCAGAACAGCGCATGTGTTGTTAAACCACTGTATTGTATCTGTATATTCGAACGCCTCCTCAATTTCCGGTGCTGTTTCTTTAAAAGACTCGCACATTTTGTAATAGTATTCTTCCCTTGCCGTATTCATTCTGGTCGCTGCATACATAATGCAATAGTAAGCATAATCCGTCTCGCCATACAGCAGATAGCCGGAACCGCTGACCTCGTCTATCGTCAACGTACAGCTATAGGTTTCCGCCACTTCCATACCCGGAACTACCGGATTGTCAACCAATTCTTCTCCGGATACCGGATAAATTGAATGCACCATTTCTTTCCACACATCCATATCAGTAATCGTTGCGCCATAAATATTTTTTGACATCTGCGCAACAATTCCTACTTCCGAGCCATCTTCACTGATTGCTCCGATAAATCCTTCCGCCCCGGCTCCTAAATCTTCCATGCTCCACGCCTCATTCATCTGAATGCTTACCGTCTGGTCTTTGGAAGTAAACTCTTTCATAACTACTTCTTTACTGCCGCAGCCCGCGAGCATCAATGACAATGCTATTGTTGCCGTTATCATGTTTCTTATCATTTTTTTCATAGTGTTAATGTCCTTTCTTAACATAAAGTTTTACCTAATTATTTCCCAGTGTTCTTTGAATCTTAATCCAGCGGCTCCTCCAGTTCCATGATGACCGTTACCGAATCTTTCAGCACATTCTCATCTGCAATCGGATTGCCCGCACAAATTACTTTTTGTAAAGACGGTAATTTTACAAGTGGGTCAAGCTGTGTAATATAATTCTCCGAAACATCCAAAATTTCCAACGAAAGCATCTCGTCAGCAAAAGAAAGATCCGTCAACCCATTTTCACGTAAATATAACTCCCTAAGCTTCGGAAACTTTTTCAGAAAATCTATGTGTTTCTCTAATGCCACATCATCCCATCCGCCGGTTTTCATTTCGTCAATATATTCAAACCATACGTTTTGAAACAGATAAATAGCATCCATATGCAAAACTTCCAATGTTGAATTCTCTGCAATTCTGTCAAAATTGATTTCGCATTCCGTATTGCGAATATCCAACTCTCTCAGATGAGGCATTTGGAAGAGGCCCGATATATCATCATAACAAGTTATTCCCTGTATTTTTAAAATCTCCAACGTTTGAAAGGCTTCTATATCGGCAATTTGTACTTCCTGAAATCCCGTATAGGTAAGAGAAAGCCTTCTTAAAGAGGTCATCCTTGATGAATCAATACCCCTTGGCAGTTTGCTGTAAATTAAGTTCAATTCAGTCAAGCTAGTCATACTCTCTATAAAGGAACAATCTTCAAACCCTTCGAGCGTTAATTTATTCAGCTTTATCAGACCGCCCAGCTCCGGCTCTGGGCACCCGTAAGGTATCCCCAAAGACAATTCCTGTAAATTATTTAAATCTGACACCGCACTTACTTCTTTTAACTCAAAGCAATCGATAATTGCCAGATACCTTAATTTCCTACACTCCTCCAACCCATAAAGAGCATTTAGTTTTGTCCATTCAATTCTCAGGGAATCCAGATTCTGCAGGCTGCTGATAAACTTAATCGTCTTTAACCCCTCTGCCTCCAAGTACAACTTTTCCAGACCCGTAAGTTTTCCGAGGACCGTAAGATCTGTTAAATTTTCGTCACTCTTTATCGTAAGATTTTTTAAATGCGCTGCATGAACCAATTCATCAATATGGTCAAGGTCATAGTAACCAATATAAAGCGTCTCCAGATTTTTAAAAATACCGATTCCTTCCAGACTTTCTACACTGGCGTTGAATCCTAACTCTCTGACTGCACCAGGGTCTGCCAGCATGCCTGCCACTTCTTTCGGATTATCAAAATAGGCGCTAATACTCTCTAACGGCATTCCCTCAATATATTCGGCGTGAAGTACAGCGTCCGCATCCAGCTTTTTTAAATTAGAAAACCTCTGCAGACCGTTTAAATTCATTTCCGTATCTTCGGAAAATATCATCCATATAAGATTGCCTTCCGAACCGTTCCCCGAAACATCCTCGAAGCCTTTGATAAAATCTTCTGCCGGTGCCTCAAAGCTATAACCGATTTGCAGGCACTCATCATCGCGTCTTATCACAAGCTGCTGCATTTTAGCTAACTGACTGTCTGAAACATCCTGTGCCGGACACTCATAAACGCTTGATACAAACTGCTCCAGAATTCCAGAAAAGGCTGTGTCTTCATCCGCCGCATCCTGCTGCGTCATAACTTCCTCCGACTTCCTCTCATAAGACGCCTTCAACTGCTCAAATGACATTTTTAAATTCCATATCATAAGAACTGCAACAACGACACTCAATACCGCAATCGATGCTTTTCTCCCCGTAGACCACGGCTTCGATCTGTTGTCGCCAAGAATTTTATTAATACCGCAAGTCAAATCCTGCATAAACCCCGGTCTGGACATATCAAGCGCCTGCAAATGAGAAAAATCTTCCGGCAGATCATAGGGATTCATATCGCGGAATACAGGAATCAATACTTTCTTTGCTCCCTGCTTAATCAAAAAAAGATAGCGGCTCCACTCATTCCTTACCCATACGGCCTGCAAATTTTCCGGTGCAGTTCCTACCACGATCATCACTCTGGCAGAATGAAGCGCTGCAAAGATATATGGCTCATATGCCACTCCCGGTTTCCCCTGCAGCGTAATCCTTGCAAAAAAAACTTTATAGCCGTTTATCGACAGCCTGTAATAAAGTTCCTCCGCCAACATGCTGTCTTTCGTCCGGTTTCCGGCTTCATCTGTCTCCCGGCAGCAGATAAAAATATCATAAGGTGATTCCTTTTGCGATATTAGGAAAATACCTTTCTGAATCCGGTCTATCGTCTTTGCTTCCTGCTCATAAATTCCTGCCTGAACAGTATCCGCATACCGTAGCGCAGCCTTGTAATCCTCATCCGCCAAAATAGAATTATACTGTGTTCTGTTGACGGTGGGCATCATCCGGTGTGATACCGGGTCTTTCACATACTCTATTCCATAACGGCACAGTACAATACCCCAATAAGCCTCGCTATCCGTCTCATCCTCGTTTAAAATCTGCTCGTATACACTCATGGCCTTATCATAATCGTTGCCACGACGGAAATGATTCGCCCGATCATATAATCTGAGTCGACGTTCGTTATCAAACCTAGGCAATGTCTGGTTTGTTCCGCAATAAGGACATCTGACTGTCGTCATCCCCTCTACGATCTCCAAATCGCCGCCACACATTTTGCATATCAGCACAGACATTCTCTATATTCCCTCATTTCATGTACTTGCATATTCTGTCTCTTTCTCTCAAAAGCCCTTTCATCCGTTTACACAATTCGATGGTATTATCTATATCTTCATCAAGTGACAACGACTCAATCTCCGTGTATAAAACCATTATCTCTTCATCAATTTCCTCCGAAGCATCTCTCGAGACCGGATTGCTGTATCTGACTTCTTCTTCCAGTTCTTGAAGTATTTCTCTTATCCGTTCCTCACTGCATTGACTAATAAGGCGGCCGATCCTTGTATACAATTCTCTCATTTTAGTCAAATCTCTATTCTCCGGAATATCATATGTACTGTCCTTGATATGCAATTGATTTCTTTTCAGTATACGCCATGTATACACATGCATTGAAAGCGCTATCAACGAAACAAACAATGCAATCCAAGATACGATATGCTCACTCATGACTTCTATTCGCGCCTCCTCGTATCACTTTTGTCGGCAAAGCCGCCGGTGCTGCCGATCGCATCCCCCATAATTTCATTTTGAATTTTCCAAGCCTCCGCGTTGCCCTGCGCTTCAATCACCTTAAGTCTTGCCTCCGTCTGCGCTTCCAACACTTTGCGCTCTGCAATGGCTTTCGCTTCCCTGCATCTGATTTCTTCCTGTTTCACAAGAAGGTACTGCTGTGCATACTGCTCCTTCATCCGACGGTAATTGGGATCGTCATCCGGCGTAATAATCCGATTAATAAAAAAGTCCGGCATCGTCAGTCCGTACTCTTCAATCACGTTATTGATTCTCGTCTTTAAAATATCGGAAAGGCGTACAAGTTCTGCATCAATCTCCAAAATATTAATATTTTCTTCTTTTATAATCTGCGCAAGCGTACTTTTTACCTGCGTTATGACAAACGAGCGGAAATATCCCTCCTCACCATTTACGCCGAATAAATTTCCCTGCGTAATACCGGTCGTCGTTCCAACCACCTTTAACAGAAGTCTTCGGGAATTGCTCACACGGATATTGAACTCCCCGCAGGCTCCAATCTCAATAGGCAGTCCGGAAACCGGTTCAAGCAGCCGGATCTTGGAATCTGTTCCCCATTTGATTCCCATCTGCGTCGCCATATTAATATAGTAAATCTCCGAGTGGATTGTCCTCTCCGCGTCAGAAGGAGATTTCGTAAATTGATCTAAGATGGGTAATTGCTGTGTCTCCAACGTATAACGCCCGGCGCCAAACACGTCCAATGCGCGCCCGTCTTTATAAAATACTGCCTCTTGACTTTCGTGAACAATTAACTGCGTTCCCATCCTAAAGTCCTCTGCCGGATACTTCCATACAAGCGTTTCATTGTCGGTATCGTATTTGATAAAGTCTGCAAACCCTTCTTTTTTTATCTTCTGCTCCATATTTCCTCTGTTTTTCTCTATAAATTACTTTAAAAGCGTTTGTGTGCGCCTTCTATTCTTCTATAATCATATTTTGCAATGCAAATTCAAGACAAAGCTGCATAATTTCGTTACGGGTTCTTCCGGTCTCCTTGGCAACCCGGTCTACTTCCACCAGCATGTCTATCGGCAGCCGCATAGAAATAACTTTGGATTCACTTGTATATTTCTGTGGGCGGATAATCAATTTTTTATCTTCCAAAAATATATACCTCCATTTATGAATACTATTATAATACAAATGTATTCTTACATCAAGTACACGCAGCAAAAAAATCCTTCAAGGCACCGGCTTATACGATACGCCGTCTGCTTTAAAGGATTTCTCAACTTTGAAAATCTTCTTAAAATACGCGCTATATATTTCTCAAATCCACTCCAATCGGTTCACAAACCCGACTCTCTCTTCTCCGCTTCGAATTCTGCCAATCTCATAGCAGTCATAGAACTTTGAGATATGGCGAATAACTGATGGCGCATCTTTTTGATCCACTACGATATTCATCCCGACACCGCAGTTAAAAGTATGCAGCATCTCTTCATCACTGATCTTTCCGCTGCTCTTGATATATTTAAAAATAGGAAGCAGGCGTATTTGGGACAAATCAATCTGCGCCGTCAATCCTTCCGGTATCACTCTTCCCAGATTTCCTTCTATTCCTCCGCCCGTAATATGCGCCATACCGTGTAAGATACCTTGTCCAAATAAATCTTTCACCGCTTTATAATACGGCGTATGCGGCTTCATGATCTGTTCAATGAAAGTCATGTCTTCGATTTTATCCAGCTTAATCTGAGGCGCCTTGTCCATCAGCATCCGCACAAGCGAATAGCCATTCGTGTGCAGTCCGTTAGACGCCACCGCCAGTACCACGTCACCTTCCTGAATCGCTGCACCGTCAACCACGTCTTTCTTCTCCACGATTCCCGCAATACTTGAAGTCAGGACATATACGCCCGCATCCACAACAAGCGGTTGAATGGAAGTCTCTCCGCCCACAAGCGCACAGTCATTTTCGCGACAGGCATCCGCAATCCCTTTGACAAGACTCTTAATCGTATCTTTCTCTGCATTTCCGCACACAATCGTATCTAAAACTGCAAGCGGTTTCGCGCCCATAACAATAATATCGTTCACAAGATGATTGATCATATCATGGCAGATAGATTCCGTGTAACCGTATTCCATGGCAAGCTTCTGTTTGGAACCGGGTTCTTCGGATTTTAAGACAAGCACCGGCTCATTCATTGTGGGAAAATGAATATCATAGAGGGATGCAAAAGCTCCCATTTTGTTGAGCACTCTCTTATCCTCAGATTCTAAATGTTTTGCCATCTCTCTCTTGATCGTATCCGTGTAGGCAATGTCCACACCCGCCTTACTGTATGAAAGACCATCTTCAGACTTCTCATTTCCCGCAAGGATTTCATCCGTGGTCACACCGAGAGCCGTCGCTAAATCGCATAAAATCTCTACATTCGGATAGGCATTTCCCGTCTCCCACTTAGAAACTGACTGAAAAGAAATATTTAACTTCTCCGCTAACTGTTGCTGCGTCATCCCCGCTTCTTTTCTTTTGTTCATAATAAAGCTGCCGACTCTGATACTGTCCGTCATAGTTTTCTCCATTTCTGCGCTGCTTTTTGCGCATAAACGAGTTTGTGGCAAGCAACGCGCAGACACAAATCTCGCGATTGAAAATCTTAATTTTCAATCTTTTCCTCCACAACCTTCATCTGCATGACACGGTTTATCTATTTCATTTTAAAGTATAATTGGAGATAGTTGTGGTATACAATAACCAAAATAAAGAACTTCCATACAAAATTCAACCGCCGGCTGAATCTGCTATTGTTTCGCAGCAAAATACCCCGCCGTAAAAGGCGGGGTACTCACTGTCATTTCATTACAATCTCATCAATTTTATTCAATTCCTCTTCCGTGAAATGTACATTACCTACGATTCCGCAATTGTCAATAATCTGCTGCGGTCTGGACGCCCCGATCAGCACGCTCGTCACATCGCCATCCTTCATAATCCAGCTTAATGCCATCTGTGCCAGACTCTGCCCTCTCTGCCGAGCAATTTCATTTAACGCCTTAACCTGATCAATTCTGTCCGCCACCTGATTTTCGTGAAGAAATCTTCCATCCGTACAAACACGGCTGTCCTTCGGAATACCGTTCAAATAACGGTCTGTCAAAAGCCCTTGCGCCAGCGGGCTAAAAGCGATAATGCCCTTCCCCTCTTTAACTGCCGCTTTCTTCAACCCGTTTTTTTCAATTGTTCTGTCGAAGATAGAATAACAGTTTTGATTGATAATAAATGGACAATGTAAATCTTCCAGTATTTCCGACGCCTTTTTCATTGTTTCCCCGTCGTAATTTGACAAACCGACATACAGTGCCTTACCGCTTTTTACCGCGCTGTCCAAGGCTCCCATTGTCTCTTCCAGCGGTGTTTCCGGGTCCATCCTGTGGTGATAGAAAATATCCACGTATTCAACACCCATTCTTTTTAAGCTTTGATCCAGACTTGCCAGCAGATATTTCCTGCTGCCATAATTTCCGTAAGGACCCTCCCACATGTCGTACCCGGCCTTTGTACTGAGAATCAGTTCATCCCGATATGCATACATTTCCTCTTTTAATATTCTGCCCAGATTTCTCTCGGCGCTTCCCGGCTCCGGTCCGTAATTATTCGCTAAATCAAAGTGTGTGATTCCCATATCAAAAGCCGTAAAGCACATTGCTTTCATATTTTCGTAGTCCCCATTAGAACCAAAATAATGCCACAAACCGAGCGACAGCGTAGGAAGCTTCAATCCGCTTTTACCTGTTCTGTTATATGACATCCTCTCGTAACGTTTTGCCTCTGCTTTATATGACATATTATACTATGTGCCGCTGCACATTCTACCTCCCTGTCTGTTATTATTTTATTTCATTATAATTCTATCTTTTTCATCTTACTGCATTCCGTTTTGCGTGTCTACGGGTATATGTTGAATTTATAAATCATTAACTTCTTCTGCTTTGTATTACAACCTTCACCCCCTCCCCTTGAAATATATCCTAAATTGTATCTCTTTTATAATTATTGCAAAATAATAATTATTTATTGTAATTCGATAAATTTTTATTGACTTTCATTTGTATGCGTGCTACAGTATGCTTACAAAGAACGATTGGCCGCATGAGGAGGACACTGATCTATGAAAGACAAACTGGCTCTGTTTACCAAATATTTACTGGACTTTATGTTCTACTCCGGAATCGCTGTAATCGCAACGCTTCCCATAAGCTTTAAATTCTACAGTAAATATAATACTTACTTTAAGGAAAATTACTACTCTCTGTGTGTAATTTTTATGTTATCGGGAATTTTTGCGATTCTGATTATACATCAGCTTCGTAAAATGTTTAAAACAGTTATCAATGACGACTGCTTTATCAGAGAGAACGTCGTAAGTCTTGAGAAAATGAGCACTTACAGCTTTTTTATCGCTGTCATCACCGCATGCCGCCTCTTTATTTATCTTACTCCGGCCGTTCTCATTATTATATTGGTCTTTGTCATCGCAGGGCTGTTCAGCAAAGTGCTGGCAGGCGTCTTTGACAAGGCAATCACCTACAAGCTGGAAAACGATCTGACAATCTGACCACAGAATTACTACGATACGACAATATATTACATTGAAATATATCGAGGAGGCTACTATGGCAATCATCATCAACTTAGATGTTATGATGGCGAAACGCAAGAAAGGACTGACCGAACTGGCAGGCGAAATCGACATTACCCTTGCGAATCTTTCCATCTTAAAAAATAACAAAGCAAAAGCAATCCGTCTCTCCACACTGAATGAAATCTGCAAGGCGCTGGAATGTCAGCCGGGTGATCTTTTACAGTATACGGAAGACGAAGACTTAGATGGGAACAGTTCCGGGAACGACGAAACGCCAGACACTCCCGAATAAGAAACCGGATATCTAAGATATGAAAGAATTGCGCATCTGCGTAAGAAAGGAGTTCACAATGGAACAAACAAACCAAAACGCAAATAATCCCTATTTGAATAATGCAAATAATGCAAACCCGCAGGTAAATTCACCTTATCCCGCACCGGCAAGGGTCTACACGGCAAAAAAAGAGGACACTGTATATACCAAAAGAATGAAAGAGCATTTCTCTTTCTTTGGCATAGGAAGTCTGCTCTATGCAATATTTTATACTTTTTGCCTCTATCGGAACACTTCCGGAATCACTTACCCTTTTTTCGTCGTCGGAACCCTTTGCTATTTCTTCTTCTCTATGCGAAAGTTAGGGGTTCCTTACAAAAAAGACAGCGTTTTCTATATTGTTAGTATTGTGCTTCTAGGCATTTCTAATTGTTTAACGGGCTCGCCACAATTACTGGCCATGAATAAATGCGGTATTTTTCTGCTTGCTTTTATCCTGATGATGCACACTGTTTACCATGACAAGAACTGGAATTTGCCGAAATACTTTAGTGCAATCGCTCAAATGACGGGCATCATCTTTGTCTGCCTCTTCTGCCCTTTTGGCGACATGATTTCACATTTTGATGCTCGTAAAAAGAATAAAGACGGAAAAAAGAGTTACTTTCTTCCGGTACTCATCGGCATAGCCATTGCCGTTCCGCTGCTCTTATTTGTAATTCTTCTGCTCGCCAGCGCCGATGCAGTATTTGCAAATATCTTTTCCCGCCTGCTGGAATCCATAAACTTTGCCACAATCTTCGGAACGGCATTTATGACGATTATGATATTTTTTGCCTCCTACGCTGTCATTGCCGCTTTCAGCATGAAAGAGATAAAAGAAGATATAACCGACCATCGCACTTTAGAACCGGTCATTGCCATTATCGTCACCGTGACGCTGTCTGCTATTTATCTCATTTTCAGCGTTATACAGATTCTGTATCTTTTTATCGGCAACATGAAACTACCGGATGGATATACCTATTCAAGTTATGCACGGGAAGGATTTTTCCAACTGCTCACTGTTTGTGTCCTAAACCTGATTATCGTTCTGATCTGTCTGTATCTATTTCGGGATAACACGGCGCTGAAGGTCATTCTGACCGTCATCAGCGGGTGTACTTTTATCATGATTTTGTCAAGTGCGCTGCGAATGCTCATGTATATCAACCGCTACAACCTTACGTTCTTACGGATATTTGTTCTCTGGTCACTGGCAGTTATTTTTCTCTTAATGGGAGGCGTAACGATATGTATCTATATGAATAAGTTTCCGCTCTTTACCTACAGTATGGTTGTTGTCACGGTATTTTATATCGGTCTGTCTTTTGCACATCCGGATTACTGGATTGCAAAATATAATCTGGGTCCACAGCACATAGAATATCTTGACGAATACGATACTCGTGACAGCCAGAAATATTTAGCAAGGCTGTCTTCGGATGCCGCGCCGATAATACTCGATGAGAAGATAAACCCTTATCTGGCGGACTATTTTGCCGTCCTTGAAGACGAAGATGATATGAATGAGGAGTTTCTATGGCTTAACAGATATCACAACAAGATTCAGCTTCTTTCAGAAGAAATGCATCTTAGGAATTTTAATTTCTCTTTGCATGCCGCTGAAAAATATTTGCATTAAATAAATCGGATAACACCCGGCCGGCAGCGGCTGGGTGCTATCGTAAATAGCTTTAAATTCCTTTTTTCTGCTGTTCCTCTTTACCTTTCGAACTTTTAATACCCGAAATAATCCCTGTGGCAAAAATTCCAAGAACCAATACAATAATCACACTGCCCCATATCTTAGAGCGGCGTACATCCTTACGATAACGTTCCACTGTCTCCACGACGAGCCGCGCCTCCCGCTCTGTTCTCGCCATCTCTTCATCCAATGCCGTTACATCTATCTCCTGCACGCTAAGAGCTTGTTGTGGAATGTATCCTTCCTTGTCCTGATAGACTACTCGATACCAGCCGTCCGCTGTTTCTCCCGTAACAAAAACAGGATCACCCTTTTGATACGATCTGATCACTTCCGCACTATCTTCCGGTGCCGTCTTCATATCAACGGATTCCTCCGCTGTCATAATCTGGCTTAGCTCCGATATGCCTAAGTCGTCCTCTGTTTGCGCTGTGTTCTCCTCCGGTAATTGTATTACTGCAGTGTCTTCAACGGCTTTTACGGTCTGCATATTATCTACCAGATGAAATAGCCCGAAGCAGATTCCTAATATTGCCAGTGTTTTTGTTACTCTCCATTGTTTTTTCATAATGATATCCTTTCTGCTGCTAAACTAATAAAATATTTATTGGATTTCCTGAATTTTCAACTCCAAATCCGATATTCTGATACCGACACTCTCCACCCGCGCTCTCTCCTCCTTATAGAAACAAGCTGTCACAAGCAGATAGAAATAGCAGACGGTGTTATGTATTCCCGGATTCCAGAATAAAAGCTGTATTAGGAAAATACCGGAAATTATAATAAGAATATCCGTAACCGGCTTGTCCGGCGTATAGTTTCTATGCATTCTATCCAGAAACAACACCATTGAAATCAGCAATAACAATCCCGGAAACACTCCGATCATTTGGAAACACTGCAAAATCCCACCTTTATTTCTTCCTACATCTTCTACCAACGGAACAACAAAAGATTTGACCATATCATATGTAATGCCTTCCGGCAAAGCTTGCCATCCGCCTCCCAGAACAACCGCCACAAAGACCAGCATTACTGCCATTAACATAAACCGATACGCCTTCTGCATTTTCCGAAGCACCAGTCTTTCTAAATCCATTCCTTCCGGAATCCTGTCCCAATAATGAAAGAAGACGACGCCCCCTGCTGCCACCAACAAATCTATATAAACGCTGTGCTCCAGAGAATAAGAAATCTCTGATTGTATGAATTGTGTATATTCTGTAAAAAGACTCATATTGCTCAGCATAAAAAGATACATAAAAAACATCTGCATGGCTCTTTTCACTAATATCGCAGTCGGCCTGAGCATTACCGGAACCGCCAGAAAATAAATTCCCATCAGCCACAAGCTGACTGCGTTCTGATTAATAAAGAGCACAAAAAAACTAATGCCAGACACCATCACATAAAAAACAGAACGCATTTTATCCCTGCATACACAATAGGCGTATGCAGAAACCATAGCGATCAACAGAAAATACGATGAAACCCCAGCAGAATCTGTAAAAAAGGCTTCCATCATGTTACTTCTCCATCCTTCTTCTATACTCCCAACCAAATAAAGCCCCGCAACCAATAAGCCGCCGTATAAAAGCATGTCCAAATAGAGCATTTTAAACTCTATGCCCGAAGAAACCAATAGACAAATCACTGCAAGCGCAATCATTTCCGCATTCCATGAAAAATCAATCCATCCATCTCCCGAAGTGTCAAAAAGCTTTAAAATAACCGAAAAAACTGCATATACAATGGCTGCTAACGCAATCGTATCCGTCGTATGTCTTACTGTTGGAAAAGAAATTCCATCCTTACCCGCATAAATAATCCTGCAAATAAGCCAGACAGATGCTATTACTAAAAGCAGCAAGCTGTATAACGGAAACCCGATAATTTCTACTTTCACTACGGATAACATAGATAAAACCAATAAAGCGCAGACGCATTTATCTGCCAGCCATGTATAGGTGATTTCTGTTCGCATTTTGGAACTCCTTTCAGAAATTTAGCCTTTTTTATTATTTCAATCTTACTGCACAAAAAAATCCGACACAAAGTATGTCCACGTTGCACTCCATCAGCACAATTTCATACTTCATATCAGATTTTTAAACATAAAACGATTCGATCTATACCTATGGTTTATTGCTTTTTACCAATACAATTCTATCTTTTTCTCCGCTTCCTCTTCACTTATTTCATACTGTTCCATCAATTGTTGCTTTACAACTTTAGGGGACTGGGCAACAGCTTTAAAAGCTTTTACCATTTTTTCGATTCCTGCCTCTAAGCCTTTCTCTAAACCCTTTGCCTTGCCTTCTGCTAAACCCTCTGCCTTGCCTTCTGCTAAACCCTCTGCCTTGCCTTCTGCTAAACCTTCTGCTTTGCCTTTCTCCCTATATTCTTCTCTTGCTTCTCTCCGTATCGCCTGCACATCCCATGCTTCAAAATTTGCTAATAATTCTCCCATCTTCTTCTCCTTAATCTGCCCGGTAAACCGCAGTACTTCTTCATCTGGTACATTCAGCTTAGCAAGCAGAATTTCTACAACCTGCGCAACAATACCCAACAAATACTCAGATGAATTCCCGGTAGCTTCTCTCAAATATTCTTCGCTGATTCCTTGCTCAAGTTCTGTATAATCAACCGCATTCTTTAGTTTATCTATCAGCATTATGATGGAAAGCTCCTCTTTCCTCTTTAACAATTCTTCATTACTATAGTTATTTAGCTGCATCAAGATACACTGATAGTCCGGGATATACTTCGCAAACATGTCACTAAAAAGAACCCTTTCCTGCAGTCTGGTTCCCGCAGTCCAACCGTCCGCTCCATCATAAAAGATAATCGGCAGAATCGGTGGATACTTAAATTCTTTTGTCCTGCTGATTCCTTTATGCTGCCTCTCCATCTCCTTCTCATAGTCCTCCCATATAAAGACCATGTATCGAAGTATCTGCATAACTACATTATAATCTACTACGGACTTATGTTCAATAAGAGATATAAGAAAAAACGATTCATCATTTATTTTTGTCCGAACTTTTTTCACAATATCCGAATTTCTCTCCTCCGTAAACATATGTACAAAACGTTCTGTCACATCCTCTATGTCCTCTGGCTGCACATCCTTCAAGATGGGAATATCCACATATCCTTTCAAAAATTGGGAACATAAAACGGGGTCTTCAAAGATAATCTTGCTGGAACTGTCTTTTACCTTACTGCTATGAAGTTTCTCTGCCATTTGCATACCTTCCTTTCCGTTATGGTACACAAATCGCCTATGGGGACAGGCTTCTTCGCATCCCATACTTTCCTATTAAGTTGTTTTTTTGGGATACTTGCCTGAAATGTTAAATTAAGCATGGCTCCTCATTGATATAACCGAAAACTGTATCATAGAAGTTGATACGATATTTTCTTAACTATCACTATATCAAAAAGGTACCTGCTCTGCAAGGAAAAATCCTGATATAAAATATGAAATTGTCAAGGTACAGCGTTTAACCTTCTTCCCTCCGCTATCCACACAAAATACTTAAATCAATTAGCCAGCATCGATTTCAAAATGAGAAAAGAACTTATATTTATGCCAGAACAATTTCTGAGTAATACATGAGCACATATATTGTACTAAATATTAATGTCGGCAGTACCATCCTTTTAACCATCTTGGAGTAAAAAACCAAAATATATTTACTAATAAAAATAATATTACTATCATTTCCCTGATTATACAGTCTTGTATAGTTATTCCAAGATTTCTAGTCAATAAATGCGTAACAAATAATTGCAGGCATAGCAAACCCATTTTTTTTACTTGATTTTTCCAATACTTGTTCATATTCATTTTAAAAATTTCTATATACACAAATTTTACTCTTCCATACCAAATAAATAAATGGCCGGCTATGGTTGCCAGAACTATTCCCGATAACCCCCATATTTTACTTAAAATGACGCTCAACCCAAAGTTTACTATGGATGACATCATCATATATGTTTTATCAAATTCATACTTTCCATACGAATTTCTAAAATAATATACAAAATCCTGATTGATAGCAATAAATATATTTATCGCCAATAACACGACCAATTTATTATCTTGTACATATTTATTGCCTAACCATATAATGATAAATGGTGTTGACAGTTGTACTAAACTATTACATATAAAACATGCAAAAATAAAGGCACCGGTATTTAACGTCTCCAACAACACAATTTTATCTTTATCACTTGTTTTGGAATAAAGGTAATTTCCGATTGTTGCCTGCATAGGTTTCATAATCTTCGTTGCAAGCGAGTATGTATATTTTGCCACCATATAATAATTTGAATATAGTCCAGTCGTTGCCAATCCTAACATAGCAGTAATGACAACATTATCTGTAGCAGAATAAATTACCGAAGATATTCTGTGACATAAAAAATTACCGATATCATGTCTGATAATATATTTTGTCCTTCCTTTTTCTTTCTCACCATCATATAGTTTCCCGTATTCCTTATTACATTTCCTGCTAATTCCTATATTCTGTAATAATGTCTGAACAATACATAGACCGACATATAATAAATAATTTTTAAATATTCCTAAGATAAAAATCCTACTGATTTGAATGAAAACCAAGATTTTGGAATCCCATTTCAGGCATATATATTCTTTTTGATCTGCTATCAATAGAAGCCTCTTATATCCTGTCAGATAAGAAATGCTCAAATTACAAACTTGAATAATATAAATAGTCAGTAATAAAGTAAAATCATATTTTTCGTTATGAAACATAAGCGGCAAAAATACTCCGGCTACCCCTCCTAAAACAAGCACCGCCATCGCTATCATCTGATACAGTTTTCTCGCCAGTTCCATGACACTTCCAATACTGTTTTTATCTCTTGATATTTGCTCGTACAGATTGTATGTAATAATGCTTTCCATACCCATATCAGCAATAGACAATAATGTAAAAATATCGGAAAATAGCGCTTCATAACCCGTGTATTCAATCGGAAAATATAATATTAAAACTTTTCGTACGAGTAAACTTAAAATAATTAATAGTGTATAGTTTAAAACAGAATAAAAACTATTTTTCAAATATATTTTCTTTTCCACTTCTCTGCATCTGTACCCCCGGCATAATCGGAATCATTTCTTTTGTTCCATAATTACAATAATCACATGCTGCAAAATATGTTGTACTATAAACAATATTCATGACTGCCGACCTATTAACTTTATCATTTAACAAATCTATATAGTCATAACTTGCTTTAACATATCCTAAATCATCACTGTGTGCCGCCCGTGGACAATAAAAGAGTTTCCCGTTTAAAATACTTCTACAATAGTTATTACATTTTCTAAATTGCTTTTGTAACATTTTTGGAGTTCGTTTTCTAGGCTGCATGTCCCCTACATATCCCCATTGTAAGTCTTCACTTTTAAGATAATATTTAACTTTATTCTTCTTACACCAATTAATCAAATTATCTCTATTTCTTGATAATTTTCCGTAATCACTGATTATAATCTTTACCTTAGCATTTTTTAATGCGCAAATATCTTTTTCATACGGTATAATTGTTCCATTGGTAAAAATATGAATATGATTAACTTGATGAAAATCTGCAAGAAATAAAATAATCTCCGTAAGATTTTTTGAAAGTAACGGTTCGCCGCCAACCAAAACTACAGTATTTATTTCATCAAAGTATCTCACAAATTTTTTAAATGCTGTCGTAACTCTTTTTAGTTCTATATCATATGGTTTCTCATAATACTGCATCAAATTGGCGCAATCTCTGCATCGAAGAGAACATTTCGTCGTCAATACAAGCTCCACTTGCCTTAAATAATTGTATTTGCCATTTATAATTGCCCAAATCTTTATTCTATGGGCAGTTAAAGTCTCCAATATGTTTTGAGATTTCAAAAAAATGTTCTGCTCTTCCCAGCCTTCATTTCTTGCCGCATCTCTAAAATACAAATTACACATTCTAACGCGCATACTCATAATCTTCTTCATCCGCTTATCATTCTCCCACCTTATAGATAAATAATGGTATTTCATATGTATCTACTCCTATATCATACGTTCCGTTCCTTCCATTACCGAAACTATATTGACTCAAAAATATCTTTGACTTTAACAAATCAGCATTATGTTCTAACTCCAATTCAGAAATAATATATGTATTGATATTACTATTTGAATAAAAATTTAAGACTTCATCCATGTTATTCAAATTATATATTTCATTATCATTTAAAATGCGTAAATTATTTGAAAGCCTTGCATTAATCATATGACTTTCGGGATGGCAAAATACAATTGCATTTTCTGGAATTACTTCCAATGTATCTTGAAGTAATTCATACTGCCCAACCTTAGGTCCTCCCATTAAAAAAGCCGGTAGAAATCGGTGACTATACAACAGTACTATCATTATAAAATAAATACACCAATTTTGACTTTTAACATAGGAAACAATAGATAAAACAATCATAGGTATTAATACAGGTACAAAATATCTAGAACAATAGTAATTTGAGGGGGTGTCCATTTGCAATACTGTCCATATAATCATTGCATATAACCCTACATAATATAGAGTTATTGTAATATCGGATAATTCATGGTTTAAAAATGGAATTGCAATAAAAATTAATATTCCTATTATGCCTACCGCTCGAGATATATTAACAATGTTTAAATGTGAAATTGCTGATATTCCTTTATTTACATAGCTGTTTCGAACTATCCATGTTGCTGCATCTTCTCCGTCTTTAATAACAAATTTATCGGTAAAACACATAAAATAAGTATAATAAACAGTACTTGCAAAAATCATTGCCCATATAACTACAGAAATTTTCCTATAATTTTCAAATAGGATTGTTCCTATCTTATTAATAACCTTTATCTTTTCTTTCAAAATAAGAATTTGTATAATAACTGCTATCATTACTAATAAATCAACCAATACAAAAATAAAAAAATAATTTAGCTTTCCATTTAAAGTAAATCTCAAATACTGTTTTTTTACATATATAGGAGATATCTTATATGCATACCATATTGAAAAACCAAACATTATTAATTGAACTATATTAAACCATGCCAATTTTTTTCTTTGTGTACTTCGCAATAATATTATTCCAGTAATAATAGGTATATAAGCATACATTGATATATGTACATATCCTATGAGTCCGATACATATCCCACTAATTAACGAAAAGAATATTCCTTTTTGAAAAATATAATTTAAACCTATCCCCACCAAATAAAGTATTACTATCTCTGATAACCCAGCCTTACCTATATATAATAGTGGTGGAGATAATGCAAACATGACTATATATAAATAAAGATTATACTTGCTTGCCATAATTTTTTTACATACGTAAAAAAAATTTAAAACTATCAAAATATATAAATAGTTAACCGCTTTTCTGCTATACCAAACGCCAAACATTTTACCAAATAAAGCAGTATATGAACACCACGATCCTAATGCATGGATATAAAAAATATCTTCATTTTTTTCATGATAATAACATTTTAAATCATTTGTTAATTCTCTAATTCCATTATCAACTTCTTCTGAAATTTTTCCTATTTCTTGCAAAAAATGTATCTCTTTGCTTTTTTCTTCCATTAATGTACATGTATGTAAAAAGTATGCTCCTTGGTCCGTGTCTATTGCAATTTCCTCGGAAGTAATATTAATAAGAGGCAAAATCACAAATAGAATTATCAATAGTAATACAATTTCCGCTCTTGAAACCTTTTCATAATCCCATTTTTTCCATGAAACTCCTTTTAACATCAGTGCAAACATGAAAATCACACTAAACGCCAATACACATATTAAAACTTTTGAGACTGCAAAAGATTCAAATAATATAAAATAACACGAAAAAATCAGGTACTGAATACAAAAAAGATTATTAGCTTCTAGCATATGTTTTAAAGGATTCATTTCTTTAAACGGCATATATTTTACTAATATCCAACAAACACTTACACAAATAATAAATAAAATTATATATATCATTTTTGTATTCACCAATCACATAATATTTTTTTCATTTGTTCAATCTGATTATCAAAACAATAATTTTTCAAATATACATCTCTGACATCTTTATTCCACGTACCTTCTTCGTTGACTTCTGAATTTAATCGAATTTCCCGTATAAAATCATCTGCAGAATTACATCTGAAAATTCCTTGAACATAGTCCGCTTCGTAACCTTCAAGTGCTTCATCAGTTGCAAATATATTCATTCCAAACATCATCGCTTCCGCAGTTTTTACTTTCATTCCATCCCCATATTTAATGGGCAGTATCATATTGAAATATTTGTAATAGTAATCTTCTAAATTTTCTACGGTTCCAACTACCGATACATTATATTTTTCTAACTCTTTCCTCATTTTCTCAAAATCTTTTCCAACGATAATTAATTTATACTCTTGCAGTTTACACATAACACTTTCTATAAACCATTTAATTCCATCATAATTCGGTCCGAAATTAGAGCCGATAAACAATAATACCTTTGAAGAATCTTTTCTGTTTATTCTATTTAGAACGAATCTATCTTTAAAACTAATCGGCAATAAATAATCTGAACTCCTACCATATACTTTTTTTACTAATCGGGAATCTCTATTATTTAAGCATATTAATTTATCAGCATATCTTATAGACAGCTTTTCATTATATGCCGTTGCAATGTATGCCGGAAAATACTTCCAGCCTTCGTTTTCTATCCTGTGTTTTGCATACATTACCTCAACATTATGTAAAAAAACAACAATCCTGACTGTCCTGTTAACCTTTTTCAGAATCTTTCCCAATATTCCCGTATCTGTAAATAAAATATCCGGATCAACTTGCTTAATATATGCCAGTATTTTTTCTTCTTCCGAAAATTTATATAATCTGCATAGCCTGATTGAAGAAACCAACGACTCTTTATTATTCTCGCAACGTTTGAAAAACCGATTATGTACAAATTGTTCTTCTGAATTCCATATAATTGCTGAAAATAAATCTTCCTCATCTATTATCTGCGCAATTAAATCTAAATTTCTTTTAGAACACTGCATTCCACCATTCATAACATGCTCTTTAATATTTTGGGTTCCTAAAAAAAGTACCTTTCTTCTCATTCTATCTCTATATCCTCACCTCAATCGAGCTTTATAATTTCCCTGATAAAAATTATATATAATCCCTAACAACTTCAAAGGAAATATTCCCATATAACCGGCAAATGCCATACAACGTGTGGAAATTTTAGCATTATGATCACTTATTACAACCCGTCTGTATTTTTTGATATTTCTACTTATCTCTTTTCCACATCTTGATTGTAATAGGCAAAACGGTAGCACATTTAATGTCTGAATATTGGCAATAAAAAATCTTACTTCTGCGCATTTTGCTAAATCACTATACTTTTTGCTTATAAACTTCATCATTTCTTCTGCTACAAAAATCCTATCCAGTTTCTTCTTGTTAAAACTTCCTAATGTAGTATTATTTTTTCGCTGCAAATAATAATATTTTTCAACCGGACAGAACAATATTGAATCTGCCCGCTCTATCAAGCGATATATAATCGCCATATCCTCATATCCCGTGTCCGGAAATCTCAAATTACTGAATAGATTCTTTCTAAATAACTTTCCACATGGTCCGGGTGTGATTTTTCTTTGATAACACAAGTTTTCTAATGCCTGTTTAGACGTCATACTTTCAAAGTTAATCAGAGATTTGCTTTCTATATCTATTATGCGTTCTATGTCATATACTGCTCTCTCAAGACATATTGAAATATCTCCTCCACTGATTAACAACATTGTATATAATTCTTCAATACAATTTCGTGCAATAAAATCATCTCCATCCACGAACATAATATATGCCCCATGTGAGATATCGATTCCGACGTTACGTGCTGGTCCTGCACCTTCATTTTTTTGTTTAGCGATAATTTGGATTCTTCTGTCTTTCTTTTCATATTCACGGCAAATATCAATGCTGCTGTCTGTTGAACCATCATCAACCAATATGATTTCAAGATTTTGGTAAGTCTGTGTAATAACACTCTCAATACAGTTTTGCAGATATTGTTCCAAATTATAAATTGGAATGATTACGCTAATTAATTCTTCCATTTTCTTTCCTTACTTTGCAACTTTATAAAATAGCCTCGTAAAATAGTCTAATTTATTCCAATGGCATACCCAAGAAAACACTTTTACTCCTAATTTCTGCGAAAACGGTAATTCCATATAACGAAAAAATTTTATATATCTGTTTTTTTTGGCATAGGGGAAATATCTATTTGTCATTTCTTGAAATACTTTGGCAATATTTACTGCGTTATCAATATTTGATTTTCTGTCCGCATTGCTTAAATACTCTCTTTTTCTGATACGCACCAATAATAAATATGTAAGAAAACTTAACATTGTAAATTCAAATAATTGAAAATCTACTTTTTCCTTTTTACATGCAAGAATTTTTTCAATACAGTTATTCCATTCTATTAGCGGTAAGTTCTCTTTTTGTATTACTTTGCTCGTAGTACTCCCTTCATGTACCACTTGATAATATCCTATATAATCTAAACAATAAATTTTACTGCTCAAAAAAAAAGCCTCTAAATTAAATGAATTATCTTCATAAGTTTTTCCTTCCGTAAAATAAATATTATTTGCTCTGACATAGGAAGATAAATACATTTTTCCAGAAATATTAAGGCGTCTTGTCAAACACTGTCCATTGTGTGACTTATAAATGATACGGTCAATAATTGTTCCGTCTTCTTTCACTTTATACTGTCCACTACAAACCATATCACATTTATGTTTCTCAGCTATAGAAATTAAGACAAGCAGGTAATTTCGATCAATATAATCATCGGCATCTAAAAATGTAACATACTTTCCCTTTGAAATATTTATCCCACAATTTCTTGCGGATGCTTGTCCGCCATTTTGCTTATGAATACCGACTATTCTTCTGTTATATTTTTTTATATAATTATCTATAATCTTTGTACTATCATCTGTACTCCCGTCATTCACTATCACTATTTCAAAATCCTGATACACTTGTTGCAACACCGATTGTATACACTTATCTAAACGTTTTTCCTCGTTATATACAGCAATAATTATTGAAATCATAGGAGTCCAATCCTGTGCCTCCACATTTACACTCATTTGCATTTACCTTTCACCACACAAAAAATCCCGACACAAAGCATGTCCGCACTGTACTTATCAGTCCAATTTCATACTTTATATCAGGATTTTCTTTTTCAAATATATTTGATTACCACAAGTAATCTTAATAAATACCTTACCAGTACAACTCTACCTTTTTCTCAGCTTCTTCTTCACTCAGCCCATATTGCTCCATAAGCTGTTGTCTTGCACTGACTTGGGAATTTACAATGGCTTTAACAACTTGTACAATTTTCTTAATCCCCTCTTCTCTTGCTTCTTCTCTTGCTATCCGCCTCGTTTCCTGCACATCATATGCCTCAAAGTTTGCAAATAATTCTCCCATATGCCGCTCCTTTACTTTCCCTGAAAATGCTTCTGCCTCATCACGTGGCACATTAATTTTCTTAAGCAGTATTTCTACTATTTGAGCTATGATATCTAGTAAATATTCCGGTGACTTGGATGTAATATCATTTAAGTATTCCGTGTTGATATCTCTACTGAACTCTGCGAAATCTGCCTCTTTCTGTAACTTACTGATCATCATTACAATAGAGAGCTCATCTTTCTTTTCCATAATCTCTTCATTACTATAATCTTTTAGCTGCACCAGAATACATTTAAAATTTGGTATATACTCTTCGAAAACATCGCTTAAATAAATTCTGTCTTCTAATTTAATACCACCGTTCCAGTCAGCAGCTCCGTCATAATAAACAATCGGCAAAACTGCTGGATATTTAAAATCTTTTGTTTTGCTGATTCCCTTATGTTTCTTTTCCTGCTCTCTCTCATAATCTTCCCAAATATATACGATGTATCGTAATATTTGCATAATTACATTATAATCCACCCGTGACTTATGTTCAATAAGAGAAATTAAATAAAACGAAGTTTCGTTTCCTTTTAATCGAACCTTTTTCACTATATCTGAATTTCTTTCCTCAGTAAACATATGTACATATTGATTAGAAACATCTTCAATATCTTCCGGCTCTACATTTTTAAGGATTGGTATATTTACATATCCATGTAAAAATTGCGAGCACAAATGCGAATCTCCAAAGATAATCTTGCTGGAACTGTCTCTTATTTGTGAGTTGGGAATTTGGTAATCAGTGTTTTGTTCATTTAACTTTCTTTTCATAAGTCTGCCTTTCCGTCATGAAATATGACAATGAAAGCAACAGATAACCATTAAATATTCCAATCATATCCCATGTACTTTATTAAATTTTGTTTTGGGATACTTGCTTGAAATTCTTAGAACTAAGCATGATTCCATGTTGACATAGCAGAAAACAGTATCATAGAAATTGATACGATATTTTCTTTTATCACTATATCAAAAAATAATTATCTTAGCAAGAAAAATCCTGATATAAAATATGAAATTGTCAAGGTACACATTTTTCTACATTTCTACTTGCAATTCTTCTCTGGCAGACGTTTCCTGATGTATTTTCTTTCCAACTACCTGATAGATCTTAACCACTTCCTTCTCCACTTTCATCTGTGTATAAATTGCATCATACTCTGTCTTCCTCGTATGATACTGCGTGTCTTGGAGAAGTTTTCTGTTAGCTGCGATCACATCAGCCATAAGCCCGATCATGAACGTCAGAAAACCAATGATAATCAGTGTACATCCCAATATCAGAGACTGAACATGACCGTTTGCGTTCCCTCTCGTCATATAGTAAAGAAAACGAAAACCAATGCAAAACCCTACCATGGTCGGCGTCGCTGCCAGATAAGTAAAGCACTTTAGGGGTTTGTACATCATATATGCACGAAGAATTGTCAGCATACTCTTTTTTACATATCCCCATATACTATTGAAAAGTCTCGACGGTCTTAACTCCGCGTTCGTTCTTATCGGTACGCTCGTGATCGCCATTTTCTCTCTGCCTGCCTGCACGATTGTTTCCAGCGTATATGTATAATCATTTACCACATTGATGCGCATTGCTGCCTCTCTGCTGAACGCCCTGAAACCGCTTGGCGCATCGGGTATATCTGTGCCAGATGCTTTTCGCACGACCCAGCTTCCGAAATGCTGCAGTTTTTTCTTAATAAAGGAAAAATGCTCTGTCTGATCAATCGGTCTTTCACCAATCACCATATCTGCTTTTCCATCCAGAATCGGTTGTATCAGTTTCTGTATATCTTCCGCACAATACTGATTATCTGCATCCGTGTTAACGATGATATCTGCTCCATTTCTAAGGCAGCCGTCCAGCCCCGCCATAAATCCTTTGGCTAGTCCTTTATTCTGCTTGAAACTGACTATATGATGTACACCCCATTTCTGCGCTACGTCTACGGTGTTATCCTGACTGCCGTCATTGATGATCAAATATTCTATTTCATCTATCCCATTCAATTTTTTAGGAAGGTCGTTGAGCGCAACCTCCAATGTTTCCGCCTCATTATAACAGGGAATTTGAATCAGCAGCTTCATATGCCACACCTCACTTTATTACACCAAAACATATGTTAATATATTGCCTTTTTACCATGCTTACTTTGCCGTGAATAATATAAACGCATAACTATCTGTACATCTTTGATATTTTTTTTCTATTTCTTCTAAATACTTACACCCTTGATCTACAATCAAAAATCCTTTTGCCGGCAAAGCATGTTCAACTTCTGTCAAATCTGATTTATTTTCTATGTCCTGCAGTTTGATAATTTCAATTTTCTTGTCTTTCATATCAAACTGTAGTAAGTCAATATATGGAAATCCTCCGCCATATAGATAACTGACCGGATCATCATATTCCTTCACATATTCGGTAATTCTTAAGTTATCATAATTTACATCATTAAAAGGTCCGATATATTTTCTTCCGAGACATAATGTAAGTAATATTTCTATGGACAAAATGACTGCCAATGAACAAATATATCTTTTGCGCCTTATTCCGAAATAAATACATGTCATTACGCATATTACCAATGTCATCCCAAAACAAAAAGCCTTTGGAAATTCTGTTATGACATGATAATTCCAATCATCGGACAAATAACTGATACCTGCGGCAAAATAACCTTGCATAACAGTCAATCCACTATACATTGCATTCCAAAATGTAATTACAAATGTGATGACTGATACAATCACACAACATATATACAGACGAATTTTACATTTCGATTCACAGAATGCAAGCAAACCGATTCCAATAAAAACAGGTAAAATATGCTCGTTATATCTTCCGTAAACAAACCCATCCAATCTGCTCGGACGCATGCATACTATTGCGGTAATTGCAAATTGTCCAAACATGGAAAGTAAAACAAATAAATAGAATAATTTCTGGTTTTGATTTTTCTGTTCCTGACTTTCATCCGATCTTGCAAAAATCTGCCTCAACATAATCCACGTTTTTTTTATGCAGATATAAATTCCCGGAATAAACAATCCAAATGACGCCATAACCAGATAATATAGCTTACCGATACCACTGAGAAACAATTCCTTGATCCCTTGTAGCGAAAGCAAATCTTTGAATATCCGAATATGTCCGGCATAATCATTGACAGAAAGAAATCTCTCATCTGCCACTGCGTAAACAGTATTTGTAACCCTTTCTTTCACCCATATGCCACACAATAATCCTGCCGCTAATACTATAAAAGCAACCACCAGACTTTTTCGAACGAACGGCGTTTTCCATGCGTACAAAATAAATGTTATGATTGCCGCAATGATTACAGCTACCGTGCGCATATGCACAAAATATATATATATGAGCGACAATGCAAGAAATACCGCTCTGGTTATATTCGTCTTATCGATAAACATAATTATTTGATAGCAAATCAATACATACAGAAACATGAGAAGTGGTTCTGTCAACGTCATTTGCATATAAAAAGACCATGGCGGATAGAAAACTGCTATTCCTACTGCCAATACAGACTGCATCTTTCTCTCATTTGAATAATCAGACTGATGCAGTCTTTTGAAGATTCCCCACAATAATCCGGCTGACCCGCATTGCAGCAGCATATTGACGGCAACTGCAGCATGATATGCCAATCTGCCATTTCGAAACAACCACAGAATCGGCGTAAGAATTATTCCGTATCCGAAGGAATAATAAGAACCAAGCGCCGCCGTAGCAGACCAGTCATAACCTAACATCTGCGCCGCACTCGCCCAATAACCGAACTCATCCGGATATATGGAAAATCCGCATATCTTATAAATATGAAATTGAAAAGTGCAGAAAATAAGCAATATAAACAACAACCAGTACCGGAAGAAGAATTTTCTTCTCCCTCCGGTTACTGTCTGCACATCATTAATACTTAACGATTGCATATGCACCTTGACCACCTGTTGTATCGAAAGTGATCGTATCAGGATTGGAATCTGTATCCTGAAGAACAGTTACTGCTCCGCCCGGACGTACACAGATTACTGCAAAAGTCTTATCGCTTTGTGCAAATGATTTCGGAATACCGACTTTTACTGAAATCTTATCTCCATCCTGTGAAAGCAGACTGAATTGTCCGCCGGCTTTCTTACCAATTTCGATGTTGATGCAGGGACCTACCGTGGCACCAATAGCTGTTGCGGCATTATCAATTACTGCTTTTGCAAGATTACTCTTCTTCACATCCATGTTAGAAAATCTTGCATAGGGAACTTCTCCCGCTGCAAGTCCATAGCTGCTTGCAATTCCTGACAAACCGCTTGTGATCGCTGTTCCGTTTACATTTGTTGCAATATAAACACCCTGTACTGTTGATTTTACCCCTGCAACCGTATTTGTAACAGGAATCTCAGCAATACTGCTTACGGAACTGCCGCCGTCACTACTTTCATTAACGATAGCAATTACTTGTTCTTCCACTGTCTGACCGCATGATCCGCCTATAACGGGATCGCTGCTGCCTGTTATAGGATCGCTGCTGCCCGCAGCCAATACACCCATGGAAGGCGCTGCAATAAGAGCAACTGTCAAAGCGCTTGCCATCATTTTTTGAATGAATTTCATTTTCATTCTCTCTCCTCCTTATAAAATTTTATAAATTTCATAAAATAAAATAATTTAAGAAATAAGAATTTACACGACTGTCTATGCAGTGAAGTGAAGTTATACCATTTTTTTGACGGTCTAAAGATTATTATTTAATCTTTCCATTAAGATGCGTTTTTGTTTTACCGAAGTGTGCACATATAACTGTAATGTAATGTGTATATCTGAATGTCCCATAATTTCACATAGGCTTTTTGCGTCAAATCCTAATTCCACGCATCTGCTTGCAAAGCAGTGTCTCAATGCATGAAAACGAAAACTTTTAAATCCGTTTTCTTTCAAAAAACGCTCAAAACGGTACTGTAATGTGCGAGGCTCACAATAGTCAACTCTTTTCCCCGGAACAACATACTCCTCTGGCACACTCTTTTTGCATGCAAGAAATTTAATCAAATTACTTGGCAATGGTATATCTCTAATTGAACTGCTTGTTTTAGGTTCCATAATACAGACTTTTGTACCGGGATTTTGATTCGAATATGTGTTTATCCGCTGCATTGTTTTGCTAATATGAATCATTCCGTTATCCAGATCCACGTCTTTCCACTGTAAGGCACATAGTTCTCCGATTCTGATTCCGGAATTAATTGCAATTAATATACCGACTTGCTCCGGAAGTTCTTTTGTATATAATATTTTTTCTACTTCGTTTATAGTTTCTATAGAGGGGAGTTCTTTTATGACAGATTTGCTATTATGATTTCCGTTAAAAGACGGGATAGGAATTTTATAGTGAACATTTTCATGCTCATTTTCATAATATTTAAGCGCTTGTTGAAATACGCCGAATATACTTTTAATATACTCCGAAGATAGACCGTCATCCTTTTTGGTCAAAACAAATTTTCTTACTTTATCTACAGTCAACATTTCAGGATATATATGCGACCAATACGGTAACAAGTGATTTTCAACAATTCTTCGATAATTAGCATATGTGGATGGTTTCCATTCTATTCTTTTCTGATTCAGCCAAAAATACAGGATAACTCCTATTGTATCCCCTCTTCCTCTTATATCACCATATTTTTCTACATATTTCTGCATTTTTCCTTTTACTTCCGTATAATTCTTACCATATATTGAGTGATACTTGCGTTTTTTATTTCCATCATATCCTAAAATAACTCTTCCTTCCCATCTTCCATCCTTACGTTTATAGATATTTCGTCCTTTTCTTGCCATTGTATTTTCCTCCAATCAACCATAAATTTGTAAAAAGATATTGACATAACTTGGATTTAAGTTACAATAAAAAATAGAATTTCATAATTTATTTTATTTTATGAAGTAAGAGTTAATAGGAAAAACTTATATGAACAATGTAATTCAATATAGAAGAAAAAAGGATCTTGGGAAAAATATCTCAAGATCCTCATTATTTTATGTATATAAACTCTATCTGTTATTCCGTTCGATTGTCCCTATCCCCTTCCTTCATTTCCCGAATCACGCTCATCCCAATTGGTATTGACAAAGTCAGCGCACAGATATCTGCTACAGCCTGACAAACTTCTACTCCTGTCAGTCCGAAGAAATGAGGAAGAACAGCAATCAGCGGTAGAAAAAATATTCCCTGTCTTGCAGAAGAGACGATAGACGCCTTTACTCCCTTACCGATAGACTGAAGCATCATATTACACATAATAATCCATGAACTTAATGGAAAAGCAATAACCGAATAACGAAGCGCCGCCGTTCCCACTTCAATAACCTCCAAGTCCTCTTTACGAAAGACGGTCACAAGCTGCGGTGCAATAACATAAACAATCACTGCCAATCCGGAAAGCACTACAAAAGACAATTTCACGCAAAACCAATAACCTTCCAACACTCTCTTATATTTTCCCGCGCCGTAATTAAATCCACAGACAGGTTGGAATCCTTGTCCGAACCCTATTAAGGCAGAGTTTGCAAACATCATAATACGGGACACAATGGACATTCCGGCAATCGCCGCATCACCATACACACTGGCGGCATGATTTAAACAAATCGTAGCAACACTGGCAAGTCCCTGACGAAACAATGCCGGGATTCCTCCCCTTATAATCTCCTGATAAAAATGCAGACTCGGTTTAAAATTTGAGAAGCGAATTCGTATATTACCACCTTTTGTAACCATAATCAGAAGAAAAATAAAACTTAGATACTGACTGACCGTTGTCGCCAAAGCCGCTCCGGCAACTCCCATCCTACATGTAAATATCAATAGGGGATCTAAAATAATATTAATTACCGCACCCGATACAATTCCAATCATCGCATAGAATGCGCTGCCTTGAAAACGCATTTGATTATTCAAAACAAGAGAGGCAGTCATTGCCGGTGCACCAAATAAAATAATTCTCAAATACGTTACCGTATACGGTAAAATCGTCGGTGTAGAACCAAGTGCATATGAAAGCGGTTCGATGAAGAAAATACAGCCAAGCATAATAACAATTCCCATAAAAAATGATGTAAAAAATCCAACAGAGGACATTTTCTCAGCATCGTCTATATTCCCTGCCCCTAATTTTCTTGAAATAAAATTACCTGAACCATGCCCAAACAGAAATCCCACTGCCTGAATAATCGCCATCAAAGAAAAGGCAACACCTACTGCGGCTGTAGATTGTGTATCCAATTTACCAACAAAAAAAGTATCTGCCATATTATAAAAGGAAGTAACCAGCATACTTAAAATGGTCGGAACCGCGAGTCTGCATACGAGCTTTTTTACCGGTTGTTCCGTCATATAAATTCTTTTTTCTTCCGCATCTGCAAATTTCATATAATTGCCTTTCCTTTTCGTAATTATCATCTAAAATACATATTTACTAATATTCTACATATGCTATTCCTAATTCATAACATTTATATTCATTATACACAGAAAGGAATTCCTCATGAACCCCAAAGCATTATTTCAATTATCTTACGGTCTTTACGTAGTTTCTACAAAACATGATAAAAAAATGAACGGATGTATTATCAATACGGTAACACAAGTGACAGATAATCCCAAACAGATTGTTGTAGCAATCAATAAAGAGAATCTGACCTGTGAATTAATTCAAAAATCCGGTATATTATCTGTCTCCGTTTTATCCGAAACAGCTCCATTCTCACTTTTTGAACATTTCGGATTCCAAAGTGGGAGAAATACTGATAAGTTTGTGGATTATCCTTTTTCCATGACAAAACAGGAACTTCCCTATCTCCATGAACACACCACAGCTTATCTTGATTGCAAAGTAGTAGAAAGTTATGATTTCGGAAGTCATATACTTTTCCTTGCCCTTGTATCTGACTGTGAAGTTTTATCCGGTGAAAAGGCAATGACCTATTCTTTTTATCATGAATATGTAAAACCACAGCCTGCTGCCTCTTCCGCCAAAGGTTGGCGGTGTGTGGTCTGTGGTTATATCTATGAAGGAGAAGAGCTTCCGTCCGACTTTATATGCCCCTGGTGTAAACACGGCGTCGAAGATTTTGAGAAAATCACATAATTTTGATTTTTAGAATCATGATTTTTCCGCATTATACGGAAATAATTCCCTCTTCTTCAGCCCTCAATTTACACCCGTTCTCGTAAGAACCAATTTCGCAAATCTCAGCTTTCTTTTGTCTGATACAGAAATCACAGGAAGGACAAGGCTTTTTCTCCCCGGCAAAATCACGAGGCAAAGCCTGTCCTTTCTCGTTATGTCTGCATGTACTACACCAACAGATGGCACATTCTTTATATAAGGTAATTTGATTTTCTTTACTTTGATTTTCCGATTCTGTGTGTTCATTTTTTACAGAAACACTTTTTTCTTCCTGCGATATATAATCAAATAAATTTAATTGTCCGTCCAACTGTTTTTTCATGAAAATAATCCTTCGTAAATTTTTATATTTCAGCTTTTTTTATTCTAACATTTATTCAAACAATTATCAAAAGGCATGATGTATTCTTTCATCCGTGATATAATAAAAAAGCTTGTATTTTGGGCATTGCAACCTCAAATTTACATGAAAAAACCTAAAAGCAACATGAAATTGATAGAATTTACATCTATGTTTTTCTAAAATACATCATAGTTACTGACCGGTCGAAAACAAAATTTTCAAACGATTCATAAAGACACCACGTTACTTTGTGAATTCACTAACAAAAAATATATTTATAAAGAAAGGACTAAAAATGAGTTTAGGGGAAAATTTACAATATTTGAGAAAAAGAGACAGTATTACACAAGAACAATTGGCAGAACAGCTTGACGTGTCAAGACAGTCCATATCAAAATGGGAATCTGATACCACATATCCTGAAATGGAAAAAATAGTTCAGCTATGTCAGATGTTCCATTGCAGTATGGATGATCTTGTCCAAGGAACAATTAAAGATGTTAATTTAGAAGGAAAAAAAGAATACGACAGACATATGAATCAATTCAGTAAATTTATTTCGCTTGGCGTCGGTTTAATTTTTCTGGGTATATGTTCTATGTTTTTCCTATACGGATGCAATTACTTTTTAGGAAGAGGAGAAGTAATTAAAGAAGAGATTTCTACCATAATATTTTTTGTTTTCCTGACAATCAGCGTAGCAATTTTAATTGTAGCCGGAATGCAACATTCTGATTTTGTTAAAAAATATCCGATTCTTGATAGCTTCTATACACAAGATGAGATAGACACTTTCAATAAAAAATTTTCAATTATGATTGCTGTAGGAGTAGCTGCTATTTTAATAGGATTTATTGTTATATTAGGGATAGATGCGGCTTATCCGAAGATAGATTATTCCGAATATATAGAATCTCTGGAATCATCTTTCTTTATGTTCTGCACTATGATCGGTGTAACGATTATCGTTTATGCGAGTTTACAGAAATCAAAATATAATATTGACGAATATAATGAAGAACATGATATTCATTCAGAAAAACACAAAAAATCAGAACAAAAAAGTCGTACCTGCGGCTGTATTATGTTAATATCAACAATTATTTACCTGCTTTTCGGTTTCTTAAAAAACGGCTGGGGAATGCCTTATGTTGTTGTATTTGCGGTAGGAGGCATATGCTGCGCAATTGCATCAATCATTATCGAATCAAAAAAATAAGTTTTATTTAACTACTTTCTGATAAGCCAACTCCCAATATTTCTCGGGAATATCAGGCCATAACACACTTCCTTCTGCTTCTTTGCACAATTTTCGTGCAAGTTGCAGACAGGGAGTTGTGTAATCATCTCCGGTAGACAACGCATGAAGATTCAGTTTAGACCAGTAGAATGCTTTCTCCATAATCCCGGAAGTTCTGAATTCTTCTTTCACAGCATTTACATCATAATCCAACTGATAAAATTCCTCTTTCCATCCTTTTTCTGTACCATAAAGTATCATATATTGTGTCTTTCCGTCGTAATACCATGGAATTCCTACTGAACCGGGATGAATTAGCATCTTACTGCCAAATTGTATAACTTCCTGCGTATGTGTATGTCCGCCAATCAGCAATTCCACATCCAGATTCGACATAATATTCTCTAAATTATCATTTTCCGGTTTCAAAAGTTCATTAGAAGATGTCAGAGAACCATGACAATAACGAAAATCCGGGTATCCATTCTTTCTATAAATTCCTTGAATATCCATGTTTTCATAGAAATCAAAATCTTTTTCTGTCAGATTTTCATAAGTATACAGAAGATTGCCGCTGGCAGAAGAATATGTCCACCTTTCTTCAGGATGATTTCTATGATTTAACATATAATCTTCTCTGTTTCCTCTTATAAAATGACAACAGTATTTCTTTTTCATTTCGTAGATTACTTTCATCGTACGTTGAGGATAAGGGCAATCACTGACATAATCTCCAAGAAATATAAATTCATCAACATCTCTGTCAAGCGCATGGAGTATACAAGTTTCCAGCGCGATATGATTACTGTGAATATCTCCCATAATTGCTATTTTAAACATATTTTTATACTCCTTTGATAAAATATAATTATCAAAATAATATCATTTTGGCGAAAAATATTTTTCAAAAGACTCCGAAGAGTTTATTTCAACTTTTCAGAGTCTCTCTTTATAACTGATAAATTATTCAGAATCTGTATCTTCTGTAGGAAGATGTACTTCTTTACCGTCATCTATGTCTTCAGGTATATTATACTTTTCTTCTTCCGGTATTTCTTCCATAGCGTCTTCGATATTTTCAAATTCCTGATTGCCGTCACTCAATTTCTCACGGACTTTAGCAATTTTGGCAACTTTGACGTTATCGTTTAAATTAATCATCTTCACTCCGGATGTAATTCTGCCAAGAGTCGAAATATCTTCCATACGAAGCTGTATGATAATTCCCTCAGTAGTGATCATCATAATCTCGTGATCGTCATTAACTGCTTTTACGCCGACAACATCGCCTGTCTTCTCTGTAATCTTATAACATTTAACACCTTTACCGCCACGTTTCTGTACCGTAAATTCTTCTAAATAAGTACGTTTACCCATACCGTTTTCTGATACGATCAGAAGAGAATCACCCTGATGATCAAGCTGCATACCGACTATTTCGTCACCATCGGACAGATTCATACCAATCACGCCCATAGAAGATCTTCCTGTAGGACGTACATCCGTCTCTTTAAAGCGAATACACATACCAAGCTTTGTAATCAGGAATATTTCCGTTTCCATAGAAGTCGTCTTTACTTCAATCAATTCGTCATCTTCACGAAGATTGATAGCAGCAAGTCCATTTTTTCTTACATTGCTGAATTCCATCACAGAAGTCTTCTTAACAATGCCTCGTTTTGTCACCATGAAAAGATTCTTATTCTCTTCATATGCTTTAATCGGAATCATAGCAGATATCTTTTCACCCGGATTAAGCTGCAAGATATTTACAATCGCAATTCCTCTGGAAGTACGGCTTGATTCCGGAATTTCATAAGCTTTCAAACGATACACACGACCCAAATTCGTGAAAAACATCAAATAATGATGAGTCGTAGTCATAAGAAGATCCTCAATATAATCTTCCTCTATCGTCTGCATTCCTTTGATTCCTTTACCACCACGATTTTGCGCCTTGAAATTATCTACTGTCATACGTTTCACATAACCGAGACTGGTCATGGCAATAACCGTATTCTCTTTCGGAATCAAATCTTCCATGTTGATATCATAGACGTCAAAACCAATCTGACTTCTTCTGTCATCACCGTATTTTTCGGCTGTAATAAGCATTTCTTCTTTAATTACACCAAGAAGCAGCTTTTCATCAGCAAGAATCGCTTTTAATTCAGCAATTTTAGCCAATAATTCTCTATGCTCATTCTCCAGTTTCTCTCTTTCCAGACCTGTAAGAGCACGCAGACGCATATCAACGATCGCCTGAGACTGCGCATCAGAAAGTTCAAAACGTTCAATTAATCTTTCCTTTGCAATTTGAGTCGTCTGACTGCTTCTGATAATCTGAATTACTTCATCAATGTGATCTAAAGCAATCAACAATCCCTGCAAAATATGATCTCTTTCTTCTGCTTTATTTAAATCATATTTTGTTCTTCTCGTTACTACATCTTCCTGATGTTTCAAATAATGAGTCAACATATCAAGAAGATTCATAACTTTCGGTTCATTATTGACAAGAGCCAGCATAATCACACCGAAAGAATCTTGTAACTGCGTATGTTTATATAATTGATTCAAAATAACATTGGCATTTGCATCTTTACGAAGCTCTATGACAATTCTCATACCTTCACGGTTTGTCTCATCGCGAAGATCTGTAATTCCATCTATTTTCTTTAACTTGACTAAATCGGCAATCTTAAGAATCAAGTTTGCTTTGTTTACCATATAGGGAAGTTCTGTAACAATAATACGACTTTTGCCGTTTGGCATCGTCTCAATATCCGTCACTGCGCGAACCCTTACCTTACCCCGCCCGGTACGATAAGCTTCTTCCGCACCTCTTGTCCCTAAGATAATACCACCGGTAGGAAAATCCGGTGCTTTTACAATACTTAATATTTCTTCTATTTCTGTCTGTCTGTTTTCATTCACTCTGTTGTCTATGATCTTAACAACAGCACTCACTACTTCACGCAGATTATGAGGCGGAATATTAGTAGCCATTCCTACTGCAATACCAGAAGTACCGTTAACAAGCAGATTAGGATATCGACTTGGAAGTACGGTAGGTTCCTTCTCCGTATCGTCAAAGTTCGGTACAAAATCTACGGTATCTTTATTGATATCCGCAAGAAGTTCCATAGAAATCTTACTCAGTCTCGCTTCTGTATAACGCATAGCAGCAGCGCCATCTCCATCTACAGAACCAAAGTTACCGTGACCGTCCACAAGCGGATAACGGGTTGACCATTCCTGCGCCATATTAACAAGCGCACCATAAATAGAACTGTCTCCATGAGGATGATATTTACCCATCGTATCACCGACGATACGCGCACTCTTTCTATGAGGCTTATCCGGACCATTATTTAACTCAATCATGGAATACAGAACTCTACGCTGTACAGGTTTCAAACCGTCTCTTACATCGGGAAGCGCACGAGCGGCAATAACACTCATGGCATAATCAATGTAAGAATCTTCCATCTTTTTCTTAAGGTCAACTTCCTCAATTTTATCAAAAATTTGATCGTCCATTCCGTAACCATGTACCTTTCTTAGATGTCGAGGTTTTTAACGAATTTAGCATTTTCTTCTATAAAAATCCGACGTGGTTCAACTTTATCACCCATTAATGTATTAAAAGTAAGATCTACTTCCGACTCCTCTTCTTCGTTAATATTTACCCTTAAAAGAATACGTCTTTCAGGATCCATAGTCGTCTCCCATAACTGGTCGGCATCCATCTCACCTAACCCTTTATAACGTTGAATCTTATTGTTCTGATCACGTCCTACTTCTGCGAGAATTTTATCCAGTTCCTCATCGCTGTATGCATACCATACCTGTCTGTTTTTTTCTAACTTATACAGAGGAGGCTTAGCCAGATATACATGTCCCTGCTTAATCAATTCAGGCATAAATCGATAAATAAATGTGAGCATTAATGTGGCAATATGTGCTCCGTCCACATCGGCATCCGTCATAATAATAATTTTGTCATATCTTAATTTACTGATATCAAAATCATCATGAATACCTGTTCCAAATGCCGTAATCATAGCTTTAATTTCAGCATTTGCATATATTTTATCAAGTCTTGCCTTTTCCACATTCAATATTTTACCACGAAGCGGAAGAATAGCCTGTGTCGCACGACTTCTGGCAGTTTTAGCGGAACCCCCCGCCGAATCGCCCTCCACAATATAAATCTCACAATTCTTAGGATCTTTATCCGAACAATCAGCTAATTTACCCGGCAGAGCGCTTCCTTCAAGCGCCGTCTTACGACGTGTTAAGTCTCTCGCTTTTCTGGCTGCTTCTCTGGCGCGCTGTGCCAATATTGATTTTTCACAAATTGTTTTAGCCACAGTAGGATTCTGTTCCAAGAAATAAGTAAGCTGCTCACTCACTACATTATCAACGGCACCTCTTGCTTCGGAATTGCCAAGTTTCTGCTTTGTCTGACCTTCAAACTGAGGATCTTCAATCTTAACACTGATTATAGCTGTAAGACCTTCCCTGATATCTTCACCGGAAAGATTTGCTTCATTATCTTTTAGCAGTTTATTATTACGTGCATAATCGTTAAATGTTTTCGTCAATGCATTTCTGAAACCTACTAAATGAGTGCCTCCTTCAGGAGTATTAATATTATTTACAAAAGTATATACACTCTCGTTATAAGAATCATTATGCTGTAATGCCACTTCTACATAAACACCGTTTTTAGTGCCTTCAAAATACATAACATCGTTATAAAGAGCTTCTTTACTTTTATTCAGATATGTAACGAACTCTTTAATACCTCCTTCATAATGAAATTCTTTCTTCTGTTCTTTACCTTCTCTTGCATCTATAAGAACTATTTTCAATCCTTTTGTAAGAAAAGCAGTCTCTCTGAGCCGGGTCTTTAATGTATCATAGTCATAAACCGTGTCCTCAAATATTGTAGCATCCGGTTTAAAATGAACTTTTGTACCTGTTTTATCCTGTTCACAATCACCCACAACTTTGAGAGGATAACATACATGTCCTCTTTCATAACGTTGTTTATATATCTTACTATCAGAGCATATTTCTACTTCCAACCAGTCAGAAAGTGCATTTACGACAGAAGCTCCTACTCCATGTAAACCACCTGACACTTTATATCCACCACCGCCGAATTTACCGCCGGCATGGAGAATTGTAAATACAACTTCCACAGCAGGAATACCGGCTTTATGATTGATGCCTACAGGGATACCTCTTCCGTTATCTTCTACGGTAACAGAATTGTCTTCATTGATAGTTACATAAATTGTATCACATATACCTGCAAGCGCTTCATCTACAGAATTATCAACAATCTCGTATACGAGATGATGAAGACCTCTCAGAGAAGTACTTCCTATATACATTCCCGGTCTCTTTCTTACAGCTTCAAGACCTTCGAGAATCTGTATTTGATCTGCGCCATATTCATTAGCCATTTGTTCACCATGCCCTTCTTTGATGCAACAGTCTATATGCTGCTATCAGTAAACCCTGTATTTTTATTTACTATTTTACCATTTTCTATATGAAAAAATTTGTCGATTTCAAATCTGTTATTCACAAATTCGTCCAAACCTGTACATGTGATAATAGTCTGAATATCACCGATTGTACTGAGCAGATAATTTTGTCTATTACTGTCAAGTTCTGACAATACATCATCCAAAAGTAGTACCGGATTTTCCTTTGTTATTTTCTTAACCATTTCTATTTCCGACAATTTAAGAGATAATGCCGCCGTTCTCTGCTGACCCTGCGATCCGAATTTACGAATATCAATATTTCCTACCTTAAAACAAAAATCATCTCTGTGAGGACCTGTCGAAGTCTGTTTTAATTTAATATCCTTTTCCTGATTCATGTTAAGAATATTACTGTAATCTTCTATCATGACATCAGGTTCATAACAAATAATCAAATCTTCTTTACCACCCGACAATTTCCTATGTATTTCCAATATAATTTCATTTAATTGCTCTACAAATAATTTCCTTCTTTCTATAATCTTGCTTCCGAAAGAAATAAGCTGAGAATCCCATATATTCAAAGTATCTCTGAGAGAAGGATTAAAATACATATCTTTGAGAAGTTTGTTGCGTTGATTTACGATTTTGTTATAGTGATTAAGATTATAGAGATAAAATTGATCTAATTGACACAACTCCATATCTACAAATCTTCTTCTCTCCGCAGGACCGTTTTTAATAATACTTAAATCTTCCGGAGAAAAGAAAACTACGTTCAATAAACCGATTAATTCTGCTGCCTTTTTAATTTTCTGCCCATCTATCGCTATTCCTTTGGACTTATTCTTGCGTAAATGCATATCAACTCTTGTTTCTATACCGTCTTTTTCAAGATAAGTTCTTATATGAGCTTCTTCTTTATCAAAATTAACAATATCCCTGTCCTTACTTCCTTTATGAGATTTCGTAATAGCAGACAAATAAATGGCTTCCAGAATATTAGTCTTACCCTGCGCATTATCGCCATACAAAATATTTGTCCCTTCACTGAATTCAATATGTAAGGAATCGTAATTTCTGAAATCTGCTAATTCTAATGATTTTATAATCATCAGTTTTCTACCCTAACTTGTTGTCCATCAAACTCTATTATATCACCAGCATGGATTTTTTTACCGCGCTGTACTTCCACTTCGCCGTTTACTTTGACAAATCCTTCCTGTATTTCTATCTTGGCGTCCACACCGGAATCTACTAATCCGGCTAATTTCATTGCCTGTCCGAGTTTGATATATTCGTCTTTTATTTTTATTGTTTCCATATTTTGCTTCTTTATACTTCATGATTCTTCATGAAAATGCCATCAACTTATTTATATATACATTCTAAAAATTTAAACATTACGAATTTTAAATATTAATTAACCGTCGTAAAATTAACCGGAAGAATAACATAGATATATGTTTCTTCAGCATTTCTTATAAAACAAGGCGCTTTCGGATTTACCATATAAAGATCTACTTCTTCATCCTCAATGACACGCAAAGAATCAATCAAGAACTTAGGATTAAATCCTATCATAAGATCCTTTCCTTCTTTGTTGATATCTATTTCTTCATCCATACTTCCAACAGTGGAATTCATTTTGAGTTCCATTGCCGTATCAGAAATACTGATAATAATAGGTTTCTTATCTCCTTCTTTTACGAGAAGTGTAGCTCTGTCTATACAATTCAATAGTTCTTTTTTATTTATCTTTACTTTTGTCTCATAATCACTCGAAAGCATCTGGTCAATCTTGAAATATTCTCCTTCTATCAATCTTGACACAACAATTGTTCTGTTAAATTCAAACAAAATATGTTTGTTTGTAAAATAAATATTTACATCTTTATCCATATCTCCCGAAAGAATTTTACTGATTTCATTTAATGTCTTACCCGGAACTACTACTTTTTTATCTTCATAAGAATTTTTTAATCTGATTTTTCTGATCGATATTCTATGACCGTCAAGAGAAACTACTTTCAAAGTATTATTATTAATTTCAAACAGCTCTCCGGTCATTAATTTATTATTATCATTATCAGAAATAGAAAAGATAGTCTGCCTGATTACTTCTTTCAAAGTAAACTGAGATACTATAACGCTGTCATTTCTTTCAATTTCCGGAAGAAATGAAAAATCTTCTCCTGATTTACCTATAATATTAAATTTTGCTTTTTCACAAGTAATCGTTGTCTTATAAGAATCTGATGTTTCTATTGTAATATCATTGTCAGGAAGCTTTCTTACAATTTCTAAAAATATTTTTGCGTCCAGAGCAATGATTCCCTTATCTATGATTTCCCCATCAATCGTAGTTTCTATTCCTAATTCCATATCATTAGCCGTAAGTTTAATCTCACCGCTTCTCGTATCTACGAGAATGCATTCCAGAATAGACATAGTAGTCTTACTTGGAACAGCTTTCGAAACAATTTGAACACCATTTAACAAATTAGATTTTGTACATACAATTTTCATTTGTGTATATTTTCCTTTCTTACATATGAACAATGATTGAAGCTGCCGTAAAGTTATTTATTTATAAATTATTTAGTATTATTAGTAATAATAGATGTTGATATGTGTATAACCCTATCTATTATACTATTTTCCAATAAAAAATAAAACGAGTAGGATGTTAAAAACTTCGTATAACTTCATAATAATTTGTAAGTTATTAACATTGCATTTTTTATAGTAATTCTTCTGTAAATGAAAAAATATATTATCAACGCTGCTTACACATGATCTGTGTACAAAAATGTTGATTATTTTGTTAGAAGAAATTGATATTATGAAGGATTTATTTTTTTCTTAATGATATCAATTTTATTTCTGAGTTCTTCGTTTGTTTCTAACTCTGTTGTTATTTTATTAATTCCGTGTATAACAGTGGTATGGTCTTTTTTACCCAGTAGTTTGGCTGTTGAGGCAAGAGAAGTTTCAGTCAATGTTCTGCATAGATACATTACTACCTGTCTTGGTTGAACAAATTCTGAGTTTCTCTTTTTAGATGTAATGTCATCCGGATTCACCCCAAAATGTTCAGCTACCACCTCAATGATCAGAGAAGGAGTAATTTCTTTCGGCTGATTCGGATATATAACATCTTTTAATGCTTCCTCCGCATATTCTAAGTTAATTTCTACATTATTTAATTTAGAGAAGGCAATAATTTTATTGAAGGCGCCCTCTAATTCTCTGATATTTGATTTAATATTATTTGCTATATATTTGAATACTTCGTCGTCAATATTTTTTTTGTGATAAATTTCTGCATTTTTCTTTAAAATAGCCATTCTTGTCTCATAATCAGGAGGCTGTATATCAGCAATGAGTCCCCATTCAAATCTTGACCGGAATCTTTCTTCCAAAGTATCCATTTCTTTAGGAGGTTTATCAGAAGAAAGAATAATCTGTTTTCCGACAGAATGAAGCGTATTAAAGGTATGGAAAAATTCTTCCTGCGTACTTTCTTTACCTATAATAAACTGAATATCATCTATTAGAAGTACATCTACGGTTCTGTACTTTTCTCTGAGCATATTCATTTTTGTTGCGTCGCCGCTTCTTATACAGTCAATTACTTCATTTGTAAAAACTTCAGATGTTACATATAGGATTTTCATGTTAGGATTTTCTTCTAATATAAAGTGTCCTATAGAATGCATTAAATGAGTTTTGCCAAGACCTGCTCCCCCATATATATAAAGAGGATTATAAACTTTTCCCGGAGACTCTGCCACGGCAAGGGAAGCGGAGTGGGCAAATTTATTGTTGCTGCCTACTACGAAAGTATCAAATTTATATTTTGGATTCAGATTTGAATTTTCGTAATTAATATTGTATTTTGGGTTCGATAAATAAGCCCCTCTTCCGGCAGCTTCATTTTCAATATCTTTTTCTAATACAAATGCAACATCGTAAGTATGATCAAACATCTCAGATATAGTGACTTGAAAATAACTTCTGTATTTGGAAGAAATATAATTCAAGGCGTGAGCTTGATCAGACGGGATCACAATTATAACAACATTATCTTTCACTTGATGAAAAGTGAGAGGAATAATCCAAGTAGAGTAAGAAATATCAGAAAGTTCATATTCTTTTCTTAATGTTTCTTTGATTAGATCCCAATTTTCTTTGATAACGTCCATTTTTTAACCCCATTTGCTAATTAACTATAACATCGAAATTACCCTACAATATATAATAATACAAATATTCTAAAATATCAAACGATAAGTTTTCCACATGATTTCACATTAATTATGAACAAGTTTACATATTCTTATGATACATTTGAATATGATGTGTATAACTTGTACAATTAGAATGAACAACTGTTATTGGCTGATTTAAAATAAAAAAATAAGTTATTAGCATTGAAATAACAGATTATCCACATTTTATAAACATTATGTGGATAGATTTATGTAAAGTGGACAAGAAAAAGCATGTACAATATCTGGTATGTGATTTCAGTATATGATAACAAAATATAGATTTGTAAAAAAAGATATTTTTTTATTTTGTTTTATATTTTTTTAATTATAGAAAAATAGCGTATTTACTTGACGTTTTCGTATTAATTATATATAATCAACATGTTGTTTTTCCAATTAATGTTTAAAATGTCTGCCTTATATAAATATTAAGGTTTGTAAAAAGGAGGTGCATCGGTATGAAAATGACTTATCAGCCCAAGAAGAGACAGAGATCCAAAGTACACGGATTTAGAAAAAGAATGAGTACTCCGGGCGGAAGAAAAGTAATCGCAGCAAGACGTGCAAAAGGAAGAAAGAAATTATCAGCATAGGGCGCAGGTATGTGCCCTTTTTTTCTCCGTATAAAAAAGTAAATTTGCGAAGCAAATTTACTTTACGAGATTTACTTCGTAAACTCGGAAATATGTAAGGGGAAAGGTAAGGTCGAAAATGGTTTTTTCAGAATCCTTAAAGAAGAATCAAGATTTCCAGAATGTTTATAGAAAAGGTAAAAGTTACGCTAACAAATATTTGGTAATGTATGTATTGGAGAACAACACTGATAAAAACAGGCTGGGAATATCAGCCAGTAAGAAGGTAGGAAACAGTGTCGTAAGACATAGGTTTGCCAGACTGGTGAGAGAAAGTTACCGGCTACATGAAAATATATTTAATAGTGGTTTAGATATAGTAGTCGTTGCAAGAAAAAGTGCGGCTTCGGTCGGATATGTAGAAATCGAAAGCGCGTTATTACATCTTTCAAAACTTCATCATATCATTAAAATATATTTTTATGATGAAGAATAATTTGCTATGCAGATTGATTAGAAATTGATATGAAAAAATTATTTATTTATCTTATTAAATTCTATAGAAAATATATCTCTCCGATGAAGAGTACAAAATGCCCTTATTTTCCTACTTGTTCAGAGTATGGTTTGGAAGCAGTCGAGAAATACGGCGCTTTGAAAGGAGGGCTTATGGCATTTTGGAGGATATGCAGATGTAATCCTTTTTCAAAAGGTGGTTATGATCCTGTTCCTTAGAGGAGCAGAGAAAAATTAAGGAGGTAATCCGTTAGTGTTAGGTGTTTTATTGACAAAAGATACCGGAAAAATACTTGGTCCCATTGTAAAACTTCTGGGATATATTATGGAAGGTATTTTTTATGTGTTGGATAAGATAGGTATTCCTAATATCGGACTTGCCATTATACTATTCACGATTGTTATGTATCTTCTTATGATGCCTCTTACAATTAAACAGCAGAAATTTTCAAAATTGTCTGCAAAGATGAATCCCGAACTTCAGGCGGTTCAGGCTAAATATAAGAATAGAAAAGATAACGATTCTATGATGGCAATGAATATGGAGACGAAAGCTATTTATGCAAAATATGGCGTTTCTCCGACAGGAAGTTGTCTTCAATTATTAATTCAGATGCCTATTCTTCTTGCATTATACCGCGTTATTTATAATATGCCGGCTTATGTAGGAAAGATTAAGGAAGCATTTTTTCCTTTGGTTGACAATCTGATCGCTCAGGCTGGGAGTTCTGAATTACTCCAGTCATTTTCGCAAGCCGGAATGTATGCAAAACAGTTTGAAAATGAGTCCTTTACAGGCGGTGTGGTAAGTTACGTTCAGAATACTTTTATTGATGTACTAAATAAAGCGTCTTCTACAGAATGGCTTAGTATTGCGGATAAATTTCCTTCTTTGTCAGCAGACGTAGACCAGACGCTTGGTTTATTAAATAGGTATAATAATTTCTTAGGTTTAAATATTGCGAATTCACCTTCTTATACCGTGAAGGAAGCGATGTCTTCAGGTTCTTATTTAATGGTTGTGGCAGCGCTTGCGATTCCGATTTTGTCCGCTGTGACACAATGGATCAACGTTAAATTGATGCCGCAGCAGAATACACAACAAGATAGTAAGAATGCGAATGACCAGCAGGCAGCGATGATGCAGTCAATGAAAACTATGAATATGATGATGCCTATTATGTCAGCAGTTTTCTGTTATACTCTTCCTGCAGGCATGGGATTATACTGGGTAGCCGGTGCGGTCGTAAGAAGTATTCAGCAGGTTGTGATCAATAAGCACATTGATAAAATGGATTTAGATGAGCTTATTAATAAAAATGCGGACAAGGCTAAGAAAAAAATGGAAAAAGCCGGCGTCAGAGCGGAACAGATGGCAGCTTATGCCAGTATGAATACAAAAAATGTTAATAATATTCCTAAGAAACAGTCTTCTCCAACAATGACTCAGGAAGAAAAAGAAGCTGCTGTTAAGAAATCGACAGAATATTATAACAAAAATGCAAAACCGGGAAGTATGATGTCCAAGGCAAATATGGTAAAGCAATATAATGAGAAAAATAATAAACAATAGATTGGGGGATTGATTAGTTATGGAGTTTATTGAAATATCTGCAAAAACAGTCAATGATGCAATCACAGAAGCATGTCAGAAATTAACTGTAACCAGTGATAAATTGGAATATGAAGTAATTGAAGAAGGTTCTTCGGGATTTTTGGGAATTGGTTCTAAGCCTGCCGTTATTAAAGCAAGGATTAAATCTTCCGTAGAAGATACTGCTAAAGATTTTCTGAAAGATATTTTTGCCGCTATGGACATGACAGTCGTAGTGGATGTTAAATATGATGAAAACGATAATTCTATGAATGTTGATCTGAGTGGAGACGATATGGGTGTTCTGATCGGTAAAAGAGGACAAACATTAGATTCTTTACAGTATCTTGTATCTTTAGTAGTTAATAAGAATACTGAGAATTATATCAGAGTAAAAGTTGATACGGAAAATTATCGTCAGAGAAGGAAAGAGACTCTTGAAAATCTGGCAAAGAACATTTCTTATAAGGTAAAGAGAACAAAAAGACCTGTATCTTTAGAGCCTATGAATCCTTATGAGAGAAGAATTATTCATTCCGCACTTCAGAATGACAAATATGTTACAACACATAGCGAAGGGGATGAACCATTCAGACATGTAGTAGTTGTTTTAAAAAAATATGAGAGAAATAATTAGTTAAAACAATACATTTTAAAATGACAGTTCATTATATGGAAATAATAGAAACAGCAGGAATTTATATTCTTGCTGTTTTTATAAAATTTTATAAAATGGAGTATTTGTATGAAAACAGACACGATAGCGGCAATTGCAACGGCTATTTCAGAATCCGGAATCGGAATCATAAGAGTCAGTGGTGAAGATGCAGTTATAATCGCAGATAAAATATATAGAAATAGTAAACATAAGAAATCTTTATTAAAATATGATTCTCATACGATTCATTACGGTTTTATTGTAGAAGAGGATGAGACGATTGTTGACGAAGTAATGATTTCAGTTATGATGGCTCCAAGAAGTTATACGGCAGAGAATACCGTTGAAATTAATTGTCATGGCGGTATTTTGATGATGAGGAAAATACTTGAACTTATATTAAAAGCAGGGGCAAGGATAGCCGAACCCGGAGAATTTACGAAACGCGCTTTTTTAAACGGTAGAATTGACCTTTCTAAAGCAGAAGCGGTTATGGATATTATCCATGCAAAAAACGAATTTGCACTTCAATCTTCCGTTAAACAATTAGAAGGTTCGGTTTCAAATAAAATAAAAAATCTGCGTGAAGAAATTTTATATGAAATTGCCTTTATCGAATCTGCACTGGATGATCCGGAACATATCAGTTTAGAAGGTTATCATGATAGGTTGACTGTTAAAGCGAATCATATTATAAATGAATTAGGTAAATTATTAGATTCTGCAGATAATGGTAAGATACTGAAGGAAGGTATTTGTACTGTTATTGTTGGAAAACCTAATGCAGGCAAATCTTCACTTTTAAATCTTTTAATCGGTGAAGAAAAAGCGATAGTAACAGATATTGCAGGGACTACAAGAGATGCTTTAGAAGAATTTATTAATTTAGATGGTATTACATTAAATATATTTGATACTGCGGGAATCAGAAATACTGATGATCAAGTAGAAAAAATAGGTGTAGAGAGGGCACGGAAGATTTCTTCAGATGCTGATTTAATTCTATATGTTGTGGATGCTTCCACGCAGCTTGATGAAAGTGACGAAGATATCATTCGGATGATTCAAGATAAAAAGTCTATTATACTTCTGAATAAATCTGATTTGGATGAAGTAGTAGATGAAAAATTTATTTCAGATAAAATAAAAAAAATTTCGAATCGTGATAATGTATATAGAATTATTAAGACTTCTGCTAAAGAAGATAAAGGAATAGAAATGTTGACGGATTCTATTAAGGAAATGTTTTTTCACGGAAGTATTTCTTATAATGATGAAATATATATTACAAATATGCGTCACAAAGAAGAAATCAGAGATGCGAAAGAAAGTATGCTGCAGGTAGTAAACAGTTTAGAGATGGATATGCCTGAGGATTTCTATTCTATCGATCTGATGAGCGCTTATTCATCGTTGGGAATGATTATCGGAGAGGAAGTAGGAGATGATCTGGTGAATGAGATTTTTTCTAAGTTTTGTATGGGTAAGTAAATTGGAGAATAAAGTATGTCGGAAATTAGAGAAAAAGTTGATGTGTGTGTAGTTGGTGCGGGTCATGCCGGTTGCGAGGCTGCTCTTGCCTGCGCAAGACTCGGTCTGGAGACAGTAATCTTTACGGTCAGTGTAGATAGTATTGCCTTGATGCCTTGTAATCCGAATGTAGGTGGAACTTCCAAGGGACATCTTGTGCGTGAGATAGATGCGCTGGGCGGGGAAATGGGTAAAAATATTGATAAGACTTTTATACAGTCCAAAATGTTAAATAAATCGAAGGGTCCTGCAGTTCATTCTCTCCGTGCACAGGCTGATAAAGCAGATTACAGCCGTGCAATGCGTAAAGTTTTGGAAAATCAAGAGCATCTGACGATTAAGCAGGCGGAAGTGTGCGAACTTTTATGGGAATTATTTGACAGTTCTTCTGAATCTGATTGTATTGCCACTAAGAAGATAACAGGCGTGAAAACTTTTACCGGCGCAGTTTATGAATGTAAAGCGGTTATATTATGTACGGGTACTTATCTGAAAGCAAGATGTCTGTGCGGCGAGGCGATTACATATACCGGTCCCAACGGATTGCAAGCGGCTAATCATTTGACAGATTCTCTGTTAAATCTCGGTATTGAGATACAGCGGTTTAAAACAGGTACGCCAGCCAGAATGGATGGAAATACGATTGATTATAATAAGATGGAAGAACAGTTTGGCGATGAGAGAGTTATTCCTTTTTCATTTTCTACGAATCCAGAAGATGTACAGATTGATCAGGTGTCTTGCTGGTTGACCTATACAAATGAGAAAACTCATGAAATTATTCGTGCGAATCTTGATCGTTCTCCGATTTATGCCGGGATTATAGAAGGGACGGGACCAAGATACTGTCCTTCCATTGAAGATAAAGTAGTAAAATTTGCGGATAAAGAAAGACATCAGGTTTTTATTGAGCCTGAAGGTCTTCATACGAATGAAATGTATGTTGGAGGAATGTCTTCTTCTCTTCCGGAGGATGTACAGCTTGCTATGTACCGTACGGTTCCGGGATTGGAGCATTGTAAGATTGTAAGAAATGCCTATGCGATTGAATATGATTGTATTAATCCGAGACAGTTATATCCTACATTAGAATTTAAAGATGTCAAAGGCTTATTCAGCGGGGGACAGTTTAACGGCAGCAGTGGTTATGAAGAAGCGGCGGCACAGGGATTAATTGCCGGGATGAATGCAGCGCTTACTATTTTTGGAAAAGAAACGATTGTTCTCGATCGTTCACAAGCATATATCGGCGTATTGATTGACGATCTGGTGACAAAAGATAATTTAGAGCCATATCGTATGATGACTTCCAGAGCAGAGTATCGTTTGTTACTTCGTCAGGATAACGCTGACTTGCGACTTCGTAAAATCGGATATGAAACAGGGTTGGTTCCTAAAGAAATATATGAAGCTACTGTGCGCAAGAAACAATTAATTGATGAAGAGATTGAAAGATTAAAGAATACGGTGATTGGAGCAGCAAAAGAAAATCAGGAATTTCTTATATCCCACGGAAGCGCTACTCTTAAAACAGCGGCAACTCTTGCCGAACTTATGTGCCGTCCTGAACTTAGTTATGAAATATTGTCCGAGATTGACTTAAACCGCAAACCTCTTCCTGATGATGTAATAGAGCAGGTAGAAATTGAAGTAAAATATGAAGGATATATTGAGAGACAGTATCGTCAGGTAGAGCAATATAAGAAAATGGAGAAAAAAAGGATTCCGGCAGATTTGGATTATCATGATATCAGTTCTCTCAGACTGGAAGCAAGGCAGAAACTGATAGCTTATAAACCTGTTTCTGTCGGACAAGCTTCAAGAATTTCCGGCGTCTCTCCGGCAGATATTTCTGTTTTACTCGTTTATTTGGAACATTATAATATGCATAATAAATAGAATTATGCTAGCAGACAAAATATGATTTAGGTATATAAGGGATATTTTATATATTAGATAATATGATGAATAAATATAATTTGGAACAATTTTATAAAGATTTAGATGAATTAAATATCAGCCTGCAGGATTCACAAGTTGAACAGTTTATCAGATACTATGAAATGTTGATCGAAAAGAATAAAGTCATGAATCTGACCGCCATTACAGACTTTGACGAAGTTCTTAAGAAACATTTTGTGGACAGTTTGTCTTTGGTGAAAGCATATGATCTGAATCAGTCTGGTGATGAGATTACACTGATTGATATCGGAACGGGAGCCGGTTTTCCGGGGATACCGCTTAAGATTACTTTTCCGAATATGAAAGTTACATTATTAGATTCTTTGAATAAAAGAGTTGATTTTCTAAATGATGTGATAAATGAATTGAAGTTAGAAGGAATCGAAGCGATTCACGGAAGAGCGGAGGATTATGCGAAACCCGGTCAATTGAGGGAAAAATTTGATTTATGTGTTTCCAGAGCAGTAGCTAATCTTTCTACCCTCACAGAGTATTGTCTTCCTTATGTGAAATTGGGCGGAAAATTTATATCATATAAGTCTGAAAAAGTAACAGAAGAAATGAAAGATGCGGAATATGCGATTAGTATTCTGGGAGGAAAAGTTGATATGCAGCTTTCTTTTATGCTTCCGGATTCTGATTTATACCGTAATCTGTTTGTGGTAGCGAAGGACAATCATACGCCGGATAAATATCCGAGAAAAGCGGGAATGGCAAGTAAGAAGCCCCTAAGAAGTGATGGTAATTAATGAATATTTTACTCGTGGCAATTAATGCAAAATATATACATTCTAATCCTGCGGTTTTTTCTTTAAAGTCTTGTGTTGGCAAATATGAATCTTATGTTGATATTATAGAATTTACGATTAATCAACAACCTTCTTATATTTTACGAGAAATTTATAAAAAATGCCCTGATGTGATTGCTTTTTCATGTTATATCTGGAATCGCAATATGCTGGATAGTATCATACCGGATTTGCATAAGATTTTGCCGGATACGGATATATGGGCCGGCGGACCGGAGGTTTCTTATAATGCATCTGAGGTGATTCGAAGATGGAATTTGCGAGGTGTTATGACCGGACCCGGAGAAGGTATTTTTACTCGTCTGGTATCTTCTTATGTGGAAGATAATGCTGATATTTTACCTAATGTTCTTGATGGAAATACAGTTCATCGCCTTTCATTAAATGAAATTCCTTTTTGGTATCAAGATTTATCTGATTTTGAACATCGTATTGTTTATTATGAAAGTAGTCGCGGATGTCCGTTTTCATGCAGTTATTGTCTCTCTTCAATTGACAAAAATATGGATTTCAGATCTGTAGAGCGCGTATGTTTAGAATTAGATTTTTTTCTTGATCGGAAAGTACCTCAGGTAAAATTTGTAGACCGTACCTTTAACTGTAGAGAGGATCATGCGCTTCCGATATTGAAACATATTTTACAACATGATAATGGGGTAACTAACTTTCATTTTGAGATTGCGGCAGATTTGCTTAATGATGATTATTTTGAACTTTTGCGACAATTTCGTCCTGGCGCCATCCAATTGGAGATTGGTGTTCAATCGACATGTGAGGAAACAATTCGAGAGATAAACCGTGTAACTGATTTTGATAAAATTTCCGATGCGGTTAAGAAAATATCTTCTTACCATAATATTCATATTCATTTGGATTTGATTGCCGGTCTTCCTTTTGAAGATTTGACTAGATTTAAGACGTCTTTTAATGACGTTTATTCTTTGCGCCCTGAACAATTTCAATTAGGATTTCTTAAAGTTTTAAGGGGTTCTAATATGGAATTACGTTCTAATAAATACGAATTAGAATATAATGATTTGCCGCCTTATGAAGTACTTTCTACGAAGTGGCTTTCTTATGAAGATATATGCCGTTTAAAACAGATAGAAGAGGTTATGGAAATATATTATAATAGTGGGCAGTTTCGAAATACACTTAATCACTTAAATAATTTTTTTGATACACCGTATGATTTGTATGAGCAGTTGGCATTATGGTATGAGGAACATGATTTATTTGGAATTCAATCATCACGAGTGAGAAAATATGAAATTTTGTCAGAGTTTGGAATGCAGTGTATTGCTTTATCTGCAAATATTGATATGAACTTAGAATCCAAAATTTTGAGTGAGTATATTACTTATGATTTATATTTGCGTGAAAATATGAAAAATCGTCCTTCCTTTATTCCCTCTTTGGAAAATAGGAAGAACGATATACATGACATCCTATATGGTGAATCTGAAACGCATAAGATATTTCCGGAATTAATAGATTGCAATTACCGCGAATTAACCAAAATTCTGCATGTTGAAATTTTTGAGATTATTTTTGATAAACTTGTTGCCGTAATTTTCTATTACGATAAACGAGATCCATTAACAAATAATTGTGTTGTTACAGAGATACCGTTATTTATCACATAAGAAAATATTAATTTGTTCTATCATTTCATCCGGTGCTTCCAGTTGCGGCAGATGTTTTGTTTCAGGAATATATACTTCTTCAATTGCAGCATTATAATATTTATAATTTTCAATTGTTGTTTTAATATCCTGTTTTTTTTCACCGCCGATCATCAGGATACTGTTGTTGATCCCTTTAAGTTCATGAAGAATATTCATATTCATGTATTTTCCGACATAACTTGCAAAAGCATATTTGGAATAATATTTTCCACTATATGCCGCCTCAAGATAGTTCAGAATATATTTTTCCCTAATTTCATTGGAGTGACAAAAATATTCTTCTTTGAACATTTTTTCTAAGGTATGTTTGTTAGTCAGCACATGGTATGTGAATGTTCCTAAAACCGGTATCTCAAGAAAGAGCTTCATTAGTTTTGTCTGATTTGAAGGAATCTGATTCTGCAGATATAGATTCTGAGGATTTATACAAATCAATTTATTAATTGTGTCCGGATTGTTATGACAGGAAAGCAGTACAAAAGGAACAGATTCACCGGATACAACAATAGATGTTTTTCTTTTGATGACATTTTTGATAAAATCACTGATTAACTGTTCGTATAAATTGTTGGTATATGTTATGGGCGGTTTATCTGATAATCCGTACCCTAATAAATCTATAGAATATACTTCATGTTTTTCTGTGAGATTATTAATTAATCGATGGTATTCATAATTGGAACTTCCGACTGTTAAATCATGGATAAAAAGCAAAGGGGTACCGCTGCCTTTTTTTTGATATCTGATTTTACCGAAACGCCAATCATAATAATTGTTTTCACAATTTTCTAATAAATTCTTGGCAGTACATAAGGATGTGTGGATTCGATTGATTATATGAATTGAAGCAATAGATGAAGCTGATAGCAATATTGCAGTAGTTAGTTTTTTGTTCATAGTCTACCTCATTTCTGTGCTGCTTTTTGCGCATGTTATGAATTTTATGTTTATCTGTTCAGTAAAGTTAATATTTTTTTGAGTTGCTTTTATATGTATTATACTTGATATTTTAATTTCTTACAAATATTCATATAAAAATATTTTCTATCACTTTTCATAATAATAGATTTAGTATATGATAAAAATATCAGAATAACTATATTATTCGTGATGAAAGATTTTAATAGTTTTATGCGGAGACGATTTATGGACGCGGCAAATTTTGATATAATCCAGTCAATCTATGATGAATTAAAGAAAGAGAAAAAAAACAAATCTGATGTAGTTATCGAGAAGAAAAATAAAATTGCTGAAATTGATGCATATCTCGATAGTCTTCTCAATAAAGACGAAAGTGATCTGAGAGTCTTTCTTCCTAGAAAAATTGAAGATGTATATCGTGATGTTATAGAACAGAACAAACAGCAAAAGGAACAATTGTTATCTGAATGCGATGAGCTTGAGAAACAAATTCACTTGCAAGATAGTAGGATAGAGCAGCTTGATAAAATTATTTCTGATAAGTCATCTATGTTGCACGTGAAACAATTATCTATGCTTGATGTTCAGGAAAAGGAACGGCAGAGAATAGCCAGAGATTTACACGATACATCTTTGCAAAATCTTACACATTTGATTCATAAAGTGGAGTTAAGTTCACTTTATATAGATCAGGATCCCATTAAAGCCAAGTTAGAATTGGCAACGGTAGAAAACGGAATACGAAAAGTGATTGATGATATTAGAAATTGTATATATGATTTACGTCCGATGTCAGTTGATGATCTTGGTTTGAAAGAAACAATTGAGAAACTGCTTGTTGATTTAAATCAGGATAAGCAGTTTCATATGATAATGGATATTGATCAGGTTGGTCGGGTACATTTGGATTCCTATCGACGGATATTATTTATTTCTATATATCGAATTATACAAGAGTGTGTGCTGAATTCTATCAAACATTCAAAAGGAAATGAAATTATAGTGAAATTAAAAGATGGCGATAGTGTATATCAGATTTATGTGAAAGATAATGGTATAGGATTTGATGTAAATGAGGCGGCAAAAAAGGATAGACATTTTGGATTATCTGTTATAAAGGAAAGAGTATTATTTTTGGGAGGAAAAATAAATATTGATGCAAGTAATGGAACAACCATTGAAATTGAAGTTCCTAAATCGGAACAAGTTATTTAAATATAAATAAATAGGTAAAAGGGGTAGGAAGGAACAATGAAGACAAAAGTAATGATAGCGGACGATCATAGTCTAATAAGGGAGGGAATCAAACAATTATTGGAATTTGACGGAACAATTGAAGTAATGACTGAAGCTTCTAATGGAGTTGAGTGTCTTGAAAAATTGGAGGATATTCATCCTGATGTATTATTATTGGATGTTAATATGCCGGAAAAGAATGGGTTAGAAGTCTTAGAAGAAATAAAAAAGAAAAATTATAATGTCAAAGTTTTAATTTTGACAGTCCATAATGAATTGGAGTATTTATTAAAAGCTATTGATATAGGAGTGGATGGATACATATTAAAAGATTCAGAGTCTGCTGAATTGAAGAAAGCAATTCAAGCGGTGCTCTCCGGAGAAAATTATATTCAGGCAAGTTTGATTCCGGCATTGAATAACAGATTGGCAAACAGAGATATAGATAAAGACAAAATTGATTCATTGACGACCAGAGAATTAGAAGTGTTGATTAAAGTAGCTAATGGGATGCTTAATAAAGAGATTGCGACTAGTTTGAATATTAGTGAGAGAACAGTTAAAAATCATATCTCCAATATATTTAAAAAGATAGATGTTTCGGATAGGACGCAGGCAGCAGTCTTTGCAATTAAAAATAATATTATTACACTATTCTAATTCATTTTAATTATAGGAAAATGTTCTAATATTAATTTGAAGATTGCTTATTGTAATAAAATCATATTATGTGTAACATGGTAGAGCATGTTTCACGTGAAACATTTAATATTATTTACCTATATTTGGATTATGGACACAAGATAATGTTTCACGTGAAACATATTTACCCAAGATATTGTGAATAAGTGCGTGAAACATTTCTTTTTCTACTAAAAGACGGGCGTGAAACATTTATTTTTGCAAGTAATAAGTTCAAAAAATGTAATTTTTATATATAATAGTGGAGTTACTTTTTACTGACCTAACACAAATTTCTATAGATTATCCCATGATTTAGTGATATAATCGTAAACGGACGGAAAAAGAAACGGTTTTGGAGAGAAACGTTTTGTCGAAATACAAAACGAAAGGTAAAGGAAAAATAAGTATGGGAAGAACGATTGCAATTGCAAATCAGAAAGGCGGAGTTGGTAAAACAACAACTTCCATTAATTTATCTGCTTCATTGGCGGAGAAAGGAAAGAAAGTATTAGTAATTGATACGGATCCACAGGGTAATACAACAAGTGGATTTGGTGTTGAAAAGAATGATTTGGAGAATACAATTTATGAACTAATTTTAGGTGAATGTTCTATTAATGAATGTATTCTCAGTGATGTAATTCCGGGAGTATCAGTAATCCCCTCTAATGTAAATCTAGCAGCAGCAGAAATTGAGTTAATCGGAGTTGATAAGAAAGAATACATATTGAAATCAGAAGTAGATTGGGTGAAGGATAAGTATGACTTTATTATTATTGATTGCCCGCCGTCATTAAATTTACTTACAATTAATTCAATGACTACAGCAGACTCTGTGCTTGTACCTATTCAATGTGAGTACTATGCATTGGAAGGTTTAAGCCAGTTGATTCATACCGTCAATCTGGTGAAAGAGAGATTGAATCCTGATTTGGACATGGAAGGTGTTGTTTTTACTATGTATGATTCCAGAACCAATCTGTCTATGCAGGTAGTCGAGAATGTCAAAAATCATTTTAAACAGAATGTATATAATACTGTAATACCTAGAAATATCAGATTAGCGGAAGCCCCCAGTTATGGAATGCCAATTAGTATGTATGATCCTAAATCTGCGGGTGCAGAGGCATATATGTTACTGGCGGATGAAGTAATCAAGAGAAAGGATGCATAGGGGTATGGCAGCAAAAGTGAAAAGAGGATTAGGTAAAGGACTGGATGCGATGATTCCTGTTCCGGAAAACAGCCCATCACTGTCAACGGAGAAGACAGAGAATAAAGCAGAAGACAAAGGATCAGAGACCATTGTCAAGATTACTCAAGTAGAGCCGAACAGAGAACAGCCCAGAAAGAATTTTGATGAAGATGCATTACAGGAATTGGCAGATTCGATTAAACAGTTTGGACTTTTACAGCCTATCTTGGTTCAGGACAGAAAAACGCATTACGAGATTATTGCAGGTGAACGTCGATGGCGTGCTGCCAAATTGGCAGGATTAAAAGAAGTTCCTGTTATTATTCGAGATTATACGGAACAGGAAATTGTAGAAATTTCTTTGATTGAAAATATTCAAAGAGAAGATTTAAATCCTATTGAAGAGGCACAGGCATATAAGAAACTTTTGACAGAGTTTAATTTGAAACAGGACGAAGTGGCAGAGAGAGTTTCTAAGAGTAGGACTGCCGTGACTAATTCTATGCGACTTCTTAAGTTGTGTGACGAAGTACAACAGATGATTATAGATGATATGTTGTCTACCGGACATGCAAGAGCATTGATTTCTATTGAAGACCCGGAACAACAATATATCATTGCGCAGAAGATTTTTGATGAGAAGTTAAGTGTTCGTGATGTAGAAAAGCTTGTTAAGAATTTGAATAAACCGGAAAAACCCAAGAAGGAAATTATAGAAGACAAGAGTCTGGAAATTATATATCAGGATGTAGAAGAAAAACTCAAACAGTCTCTTGGTACGAAAGTTGAAATATCTTCGAAAGGCAACGGATCCGGGAAAATCGAAATAGAATTTTATAATCATGATGATTTGGATAGGATTATTGAGTTGTTGTCTAAATAATAATATAGTAATCGGTCGTATGGATACAGACGATAAAAGCCAACATAGAAAGGTACGAAATCGATGAATTATAATTTACTTGAGCAGATGGGAATAAGCGGTTTGGATCTGACATATTTGTTTATTGCTTCATATGTTTTGGTTCTCATTTTGATTATCATAACAGTTATTCAGACAGTGAAGATTAATAAATTATCTAAGCGGTATAAGAAATTTATGGCTGGTAAGAATGCTAAGAGTCTGGAAAAAGATATAGAAGGTATTTATGAAGACAATAAATTTATTAAAACCGCTACAGAGAAAAATCGTAAAGACATTCAATCATTGTACAAAAAATTTGAAAGTGCCTTTCAGAAAGTAGGCATCGTTAAATATGATGCTTATAATCAAATGGGGGGACAACTTAGCTTTTCACTCGCGCTTCTGGATGAAAATGATAGCGGATTTGTGTTGAATTCTGTACATAGTACAGAAGGCTGCTACTCATATACAAAAGAGGTCAAAAACGGAATGTGTGAGATATCCTTAGGGGATGAAGAAAAGAAAGCATTAGATATTGCCATGGACATGGTGATAGAAGATTAAGATATAAGAATTAGGAGTTATAAATCAGGGCTATATAAACATATAAGGGTTGTAGCGAGATAACAGTATGAAGGTATGCAATGTTGAAGAATTGGTAGGAGAAGAAATTCTGGCAAAAGATGTTTTTACAGCAGAATACATGATACTCCTTTCCATGGGAACACAATTAAAAAAAGAGTATATAGAGAAGCTTAAAGAACTTCAGGTTAAAGAAGTGTGGATTGAAGAAAGCGAACCTCATGCGAAAAGAGTTTTGATTTTAAAAGAGGAAGTAGAAGAATCTTTTAAGTACAAAGTAAAGAGTATTTTAGAGAAACACACTTACAGCCACAACGAAGAATTGGAAGAGCTATGTACCACAGCAGACCGTATTATTACGAATATTCTTGAAGAAGAAGAAGTGGTAAAGCAGATTTATGATATTAAAGCAAGAAGTTCCGATATCTATGAGCATTCTATCAGTATATGTAGTCTTGCCACTGTGGTGGCATTGAAGATGGGTATTCCGAAGCATATAATACATGACATAGGTGTCAGTTGCTTATTACATGATTTGGGTCTTCGGTATCTGACGATTGAATACACGGATATAGATTTGGCTGAATTACCGGAATCTGAATGTGCAGAATACAAAAAACATCCAATATATGGATATACCGCGCTGCGCGGTGAAAATTGGATTTCCAATGCAAGCAAAAATATGATATTATATCACCATGAGCGCTTAGACGGATCAGGATATCCTTTGAAGGCTACGGATATTTCTAAAGAGTGCAGAATCATACAGGTTTGTGATGCCTTTGATGAAATGATATGTGGAATCGGCTGCAAACGTGTGAAGGTAAATGAAGCGATAGAATATCTGAGAAAAAACAAGTACACTAAATTTGACAGCGAAATAGTAGATTTGTTCTTAGAATTTACGGCAGTATATCCGGCCGGTACTATCGTGCGGACAAGCGAACGGGAAGTCGGGGTTGTTTTATATCAGAACAAAGAGTTTCCGGACAGACCTGTTCTGCGTATTATGAAGGATAAAGACGGGAATAGTGTTGATGTTGTCAAAGACTTGATTGAGGTCAATCATGTGTATATAGAAGACGCTATTGATTAGCGAGATGAAAACTATCTGCGGTAATATGCGAGAGGAGGAGTATATGATAGACATTAAATTTTTACGTGAGAATCCTGATATTGTAAAAGACAATATCAAGAAGAAATTTCAGGACAGTAAGCTTGCTCTGGTGGATGAAGTGATCGAGTTAGATGCTGAGGTCCGCAAAGCGCAGCAGGAAGCGGATGATATCCGTGCAAACAGAAACAAGATCTCTAAAGAAATCGGCATGCTTATGGGACAGGGTAAGAAAGAAGAAGCCGAAGCAAAGAAAGCGGAAGTTGCCGCAAGCGCTGCCCGCCTTGCAGAATTAGAAGTTAAGGAAAATGAACTTCGTGAAAAGATTAAGAAAGATATGATGACGATTCCGAATATCATCGACCCTTCAGTTCCGATAGGCAAAGATGATTCGGAAAATGTCGAAATACAGAAATACGGAGAACCGACGGTGCCGGATTTTGAGATTCCGTATCATACGGAAATTATGGAAAGATTTCACGGAATTGATATGGATGCGGCAGGACGTGTGGCTGGTAACGGATTCTATTATCTGATGGGAGACATTGCAAGATTACATTCTGCAGTACTCGCATATGCCAGAGATTTCATGATTGGAAGAGGTTTTACTTATTGCGTACCGCCCTTTATGATCAGAAGCGCTGTTGTGGATGGCGTTATGAGCTTTGCCGAGATGGATGCCATGATGTATAAGATTGAAGGCGAAGATTTATACTTGATTGGAACTTCCGAGCATTCTATGATTGGTAAATTTATAGATACAATTATTCCAGAGGAGGAATTACCTCATACGCTGACCAGTTATTCTCCTTGTTTCCGTAAAGAAAAAGGAGCACATGGTATTGAGGAAAGAGGCGTATACCGCATTCATCAGTTTGAGAAACAAGAGATGATTGTTGTGTGCAAACCGGAAGAATCTCCGATGTGGTTTGAAAAATTATGGCAGAATACGGTAGATTTATTCCGTTCCTTAGATATTCCGGTACGAACTATCGAATGCTGTTCCGGCGATTTAGCGGATTTAAAAGTGAAATCATACGATGTAGAAGCATGGTCGCCAAGACAGCAAAAATATTTTGAGGTCGGAAGCTGTTCTAACTTGGGAGACGCGCAGGCAAGACGACTGCGAATCCGGGTAAACGGCAAAGACGGTAAATATTTTGCACATACGCTTAACAATACGGTAGTCGCGCCACCTAGAATGTTGATTGCATTCTTAGAGAATAATTTACAGGCGGATGGTTCTGTTCGTATTCCGGAAGTGCTTCGTCCGTATATGGGAGGCATGACGGAGATTCGATAAACTGTTATGTAAAATTTGAAAAAGGAGGTGGAATTTTTGCATAAATTTATGCGAGCTATTGGTTTTAGCAATTTAACTGACAGACGGGAACAGCAAAAATTGGTTACAGATATTATCCTGAATGCTTCACACCGCTCTTATACGTCCAATGGCGAGGAAACCATACTTGCAGAATTTTGTGAAGATTTTGCCAAGGATATGGGTATTGCCGTTTGCGGCGAGTTTGATGAGAACGATAGATTTACTTATGATTATTTCTATCCTTATCTGCGTGGTACGGGAATCAGTTCCTGTGAAGATGTGTCTGTGGAACGACATGCAGATAAGGAATCTTATGCGGGAGTCTGTGACGATATTAAAGTTGGTGTAAGTTTGATTTTTTATCTGCAAAATATGGTGCCTTATGTTAAGGCGCAGTATGAAAATACTCTGCCCATCAGAGGAACAACTCTTACACTGTCCGGATTGTCTTTGAAAGGCAGTATATTATTGCCGATTAGTAAGAATGAGAAGCAGAAGCAAAAAGTACAGAAAGCATCCATGAATAGAAATCAGTTAATTGATGCAGCCAGAAAAGGTGACGAAGATGCCATCGAAACTCTGACGTTAGAAGATATGGACACTTATACTTCCATTTCCAAGAAAATTCTGACGGAAGATGTATTCAGTCTGGTAGATACGTATTTTATGCCATATGGCGTGGAATGCGATCAGTATTCTATCATGGGAGAAATCTTGGATATCTCTCTTCGCACGAATAGGATTACCCAAGAGGAAATTTATGTGATGAGATTAAGCTGCAATGATCTCCAGTTTGATGTATGTATCAATAAGCAGGATTTGTATGGGGAACCGCAGGCAGGAAGAAGATTTAAAGGTGTTGTCTGGATGCAGGGATATATCAACTATCCTTCTGTGTAATGTCTTTGACATTCGGCGTAAAGTTTTTTATAATAGGTATAGTTTATCAATGAAAATTCTGCCATTGGCAGATTTTCATGTAAGTCTACGTAGCTCAGTTGGATAGAGCACACGCCTCCTAAGCGTGGGGTCGGAGGTTCAAATCCTCTCGTGGACGCTGAAGTGCCGTAACTTTAAAGGTTACGGCACTTTTTGCTATTCAAAAATATGTCCGAGGAGAATCTGAAAATATTGCCGCTTGAATAATGCTCATTCAGGGAAACTTTACGACTGATCGGGGAGCAATGAGGACGGCGGCTTGTAGTAGAATATGATTTGTGCTATGATTAAACAATCATGAACTATATTATTTTAGATTTGGAATGGAATCAGAGCAGCACGGGTCTGGAGGAGGCTGTCAAGACTCTCCCTTTTGAGATTGTAGAGATTGGCGCCATTAAACTGAATAATGAGCGGAGTATGATCAGTGAATTCAGTGAACTTGTAAAACCGCAGGTATATCATGAAATGCACCGCATTACCAGAAGGTTGATTCATTTGCAGATGGAACAGCTTGAGAAAGGTCGTCCTTTTACGGAAGTGATAGAAAAGTTTCGGGAGTGGTGCGGAGAGGATTATATTTTCTGTACATGGGGACCGTTGGATTTGACAGAACTTCAGAGAAATATCAGGTATTATGAGTTGGAACCGCTTGGGGACAGACCGATTAAGTTCCTGGATGTGCAGAAACTATTCAGCATTGCTTATGAAGACAGGAAGTCAAGAAGGGCTTTAGAGTATGCGATAGATTATCTGTCCATTGAGAAAGACATTCCGTTTCACAGGGCCTTCAGCGACGCCTATTATACTGCAAAGATACTTGCTTGTATGGATATGAAGATACTCGAGAATTATTCTTTTGATGTATTTCATCTTCCGCGTAATAAAGAGTCCGAAGTTCATGTGATTTTTGAAAATTATGCCAAGTATATTTCACGTGCCTTTGACGATAAGATTCAGGCTTTGGAAGATAAAAACGTAATCGGAACAAAGTGCTATTTGTGTCATAAGAATACCCGTAAAAAAATCCGCTGGTTTACAACCAACGGAAAACATTACTATAATGTGTCTTACTGTGATAAACATGGATATATGAAATCCAAGGTTCGCATCCGCAAAGCGGAGGATGGCAAAGTATACGTCGTAAAGACAGAAAAGTTTATTACGGCGGCAGAAGTTGAAGGCATCCGTAATAAACAGGAGAAGAGTAAGAAGCAGAAGAAAGATAAACATGCTTCTAAAAATCGAAATCATCAAAACTAGAACGTATGCGTTCACGTCTCTTTTGTTTACGCTTTACCCGGTTTTTCCTGCGTCGTGCGTTATTATTGTTCATGATAAGTGCGCGGAGAACGAACAGTAAGATAACCGTAACTGCAAATATAAGAATACCGATCAGAACCTTTTTCACGTTGATAAAGATTGTATTTTCGTGAGAAGGTTCTGTTTCTGTTTTCTCAACACTCACATTGGTAGTTTCAATATGTGTATCAAAATCATAAGTTGATGTATTGTCCGTCGCCAGCATAAGATATGCGCTTCCCACATAAGTATCATAGTAAGAGTACTCGATTTTTGCGATACAATTATCATTTGACACGCTGTAATCAATAGAAGAATCCATGTCTTCAAAACTAATTGTATTCGGAATGATAACGTAACTGTCAGAATCAATGGAAAGGATCGGTTTAGAGTTTCCGAAAATATCGTTGCCTGTCTGTAGAAAACCGGAAACTTCCATCTGGTATTTGTCCTCGTTCTCAGAAATATTCATTACTTGAAAATTATTAAAACCATAATCAAACAATTCAATGGTATCAGTAAACTGGCTGGGGGATTCTTCCTTAAATACGACGCAGACCAATTTCATTCCATTACGTTCTGCACAAGTTACCAGAGTTTGCCTTGCCTCGTCGGTGTAGCCGGTTTTACCTCCTAAAACTCCCTCATAAGGAATTTCTCCGTTTATAATACGATGTTTGTTAGGCTTATAAAAATCGTCGGGCTGAGTGGCAGTCGGTTCAAAATGATAACGAGGGGTGTTACCGATTTTGCAGAGCATTTCATTTTGGAAAAAGCTGCATGAAATCAACGCAAGGTCATAAGCAGACGTATAGTGGTCGGGATCATGGAGTCCGTTGGTATTCATGAAATGACTGTCCGTACAGCCAAGTTCGACGGCGCGCTCATTCATATCATCTACAAAATCGTCAATAGAACCGGAAATATATTCTCCGACTGCATTTGCCACTTCATTGGCAGACCCGACAAGAATGCCGTAAAGCGCTTCCTCCAAAGTAATAGACTCGCCTTCGTCCATACCCATATTAGATCCCCCCACGGGAACAGTGAAAACTGCTTCATGGGAAAATTCAACCATATCGTCCAGATTACCACGCTCCATTGCAATCAGGCAGGTGAGGATCTTTGTTGTACTGGCAGGATATAATTTCTTATGGATATTTTTGGCATACAAAATAACGCCGGTGTTGGCGTCCATCAGTATAGCAGATTCTGCGCTGACAACCGGACCGACAGGCCAGTTGTCAATATCATTTGATTGAATTGGAAGAGCCCTGCGTGCCTCAGCTTCTGCCTCCAATTCTTCCAAAGTAGCATAAACGGTCATTGGGCAGCCAAAAAGACTGCCGAAAAAGACAGAAAGTGCGAGCAGCGCACAAACTGCCGTATATCTTGCAGATTTTCGAGTTCGTATATTAGATAAAAACAACATCATTGTCAGACCTTTCCATGATAGAGAAGTATATGTTAAAAAACCGTATTTTATGACGGTGCATATTGCATTGTTACCATTTACCATCATACACTATTTTGTCAAAAAACTGTAGCAATTTCACAAAAAATACAAAATATGGGTTTAGCGTGATACAATGGAAATAATAAGAGGTGTATTTTTTAATCTATCCGGAAACAAAAAAGCGTGGTACAATAGGAGCAGTTTAGGAAGTGAAAGGATATCATCCAAATGAGACTGCGAAACATAACGGGTTCCAGAGAAGTGATTGCTGCAAGTGATTATGTAGTACATGAACCGAATCAATATAAAGAGAAATGGAATGAGCTTTTTGGCAATCATCATCCTATCCGCATAGAGATTGGCATGGGTAAGGGAAGATTTATTATGGATTTGGCAAAGATGAATCCGGATATTAATTATGTTGGAATTGAGAAATATTCCAGTGTATTACTTAGAGGGCTCCAGAAGATGGAGCAAGATCCTTTACCGAATCTGTATTTTATCCGTATGGAGGCGGAGGAAATCACAGAAGTGTTTGGACGGGAGGAAGTGGATAGGATATATTTGAATTTCTCAGATCCATGGCCGAAAGACAGACATGCGAAGAGAAGATTGCCGTCTCGCGAATTTTTGCACCGTTATGATGAGATACTAGCAAGAGACGGTGTGATAGAGTTTAAGACGGATAATCATGATTTATTTCAATTTGCTCTGGAAGAACTGGAACCTGCCGGATGGCGCTTGGACTGTGTGACGGAGGATCTGCATAACAATGAGGAGATGATGCGGGGTAATGTGATGACGGAGTACGAGGAAAAGTTTTCTTCATTAGGAAATCCGATTTATAAATATATCATTTCAAGATAGCGTGAAAGCGACACAGAAAGGAGACACTATGGAACACAAATTTACAACTGCAAATTTTGACAAGGAGGTTCTCGAAGCACAAACACCGGTATTGGTGGACTTCTATGCGGACTGGTGTGGTCCCTGCAAGATGATGGCGCCCATTATAGCACAGCTTGCAGAGGAATATGACGGAAAAGTTAAAGTAGGAAAGTGTAATATTGACGAGGAAGACGGACTTGCCAGAATGTATCGGGTAATGTCCATTCCCACGATGAAAGTCTTTGTGAAAGGCGAGGCGGTGGCAACGATCGTAGGAGCTGTGGCGAAAGAAGAGCTGGAAGCGGAACTTAATAAGGTATTGTGATGTAAAAAACGGAGACAGCAATGTCTCCGTTTTACAGTCGAAGCGACAGGATTTGAACCTGCGACCTCTGCGTCCCGAACGCAGCGCTCTACCAAACTGAGCCACGCTTCG
>ERZ808051.227-NODE-227-length-72829-cov-7.056617_pt1 | contig 72829 bp, 59 predicted proteins | sample MGYA00380199_ERZ808051 | MGnify/ENA primary metagenome ERZ808051 (study PRJEB31490, sample SAMN06133391) | mouse gut metagenome | isolation source: J11 | host: mice | place: China: Chengdu | collected 2015-05 ... | reverse complement strand
AGGGAATGGCAGTCCCGGCCCCTGAACCCGGTCTACCCGTTCGTGTTCATGGACTGCATCCACTACAAGGTCAGGGAGGACGGCCGAATCCTCAGCCGGGCGGCCTATGTGGTGCTGGGCGTCACGACCGAGGGGTACAAGGAGATACTCAGCATCACGGTAGGGGCAAATGAAAGCTCAAAGTTCTGGATGGGGATGTTAAGCGATTTGAAGAACCGCGGCGTGCAGGACGTACTGTTCTTCTGCGTGGACGGCCTGCCAGGCTTCAAGGAGGCAATCAGCGCCGTGTTCCCTCAGGCTCAGATCCAGCGCTGCGTCATCCACATGCTGCGCAACTCGTTCAAATATGTGAACTACAGCGACCTGAAGAAGTTCTCGTCCGACTTCAAGGCAGTGTACAATGCCCCGAGCGAGAAGGCAGGCCTGGACGCGCTGGTGGACATCCGGGAGAAATGGGGAAAAAAATATCCCTATGCCGTCAGCAACTGGGAGAACAACTGGGAAGACGTCAGCCCTTTCTTCCAGTTCCCCGATGAAGTCAGGCGCATAATGTATACCACGAATGTTATAGAAGGGCTGAACCGGCAGTACCGGAAAGTGACAAAGACAAAAAGCGTATTCCCAAGCGACAGCTCGCTGGAAAAGATGCTCTATCTGGCAAGCCTGAACGTGGCAAAGAAATGGACCCAGCGCTACCGCAACTGGGACCAGGTGATTGGCCAACTCACCGTCCTCTACGGAGAGCGGCTGACACAATATCTGTAAAACCATAAAAAGGAAAGCCTGGGGCAGCGCACAGTGGAGAAGTGCTGCTGTCCCCAGACTTATTCCGTCGGCATCTATAGTATTGCCGCAAAACCCAATCTTATTCCAGAGGCCGGGTGTGGGCAGAGCCCACGAAAAAAGCAGTCAGGATGCTTTATTTTTGGTGCAAAAAAGTCTGACATTCCTGTATAGAACCATGGAAATTGGTAATACTATAATCAGAAAGATAAATCGACACCAAAATCAATCCCATAATTCGACAACCTGTTGTACATATCTGAATCTTACTGGAAGGATTTTTTCCCATAGACACAGAAAAATTTACAGCCTCGTCCTTTACAAAACGTCACTGATAAAACAGCAAAGACTATCCCCATTTTCTGCAGTGCGCGTCTTGCCCCATTCGGCATCAAGGAACTTCGGAGCCTGCTTTTCTGTTTTCAGGCAAGCTTCCAACCTTTCAACGCATTTTCTAAACGATACTATGCATTCAAAATACCGAAATAACAGTATGCTGCTTCCTATAGGCATCATTGTCTTTTTGGCTCAACTCATTTTCTATCCGCGCCAGCTTTTTCTCCAGCTCCCGGATTTTCGTTTCATCCCCGGAAGCTGACCTAATCTGCTGTTCCAGCTGCTGTTTCTCTTCTTTCAGCTTTTTGATTTCCCTATCGACCTTATCCGTATTTGCGACACAGTTCTCCGCAGGCTTTCTCTGGCTGTCCTCGCTAACCTTCGGCCCTTTTCCACCTTCCCCCTCTCCGGGACGGTCTTCCCCTCCCTTCAAGCTTTCCTCATTGTCTGCAGGGAGAGCCTTTTCATGGACAGCTTTCGGGCCGTCAAAAAAGAGTTTCCGGCTGCCCTTCTCATCCTGCCCTAGCCGATACAGTCCCGTAGGCTTTTTCTCTGATTTTTCACTGCTGATGTATTCATCTTTTGGTTCGGACAATCCGCCAGAGCTTTTTCCTTCTGCGGCCTTCTCTGCTTCCCTTGCCTTTTCCGTCCTTAGAACGGCCTGCTTTTCCAATACCCTTTCCGTGTAATCGGTTCTGGAATGATCATAGCTTCCATGAATCTGCATTGCCATAAGCATGTTCCTCCTACAATTTGATATTGTCAGGCAACCGCTTTGCCGTCGCCCTGCAGCTGCCTTTATAGACAGCTCCTTTTACTGTTTTCGACTGTAGAAAGAAACGTATTAATCCATTTGCTGCAGGATACCTTCTGAGTGCTGTGGAATGATCAGCAGCACATGGAGGATAAATACATCTTCTTTCGTTTCTATGCTCATGGCGCCGCTGTATTTTTCGGCTACCGTTTTTACATTTGACAGACCTATCCCTTTTTTGAACAGGGTGTTTCCACAGAAACTGTTCTCAACCTCCAGCATAAGGAAATCTCCCTGAATACGCCCGGAAACCCGTATATATTTTTCTGTGCCGGCATCCATATTTTTACATGCCTGAATGGCATTATCCAGCGCATTTGACAGCACGATACAGATATCAATGTCCCGCAGGCTGCAGGGATACGGCAGAAGGAGGGAACAGTCCACGTCTATCCCCATGCTTTTTGCAATCCCCAGTTTGTTTCCCGCCAAAATATCCACTACCGGGTTATTGGTACTGCAGGGGAATGACATTTTTTCCGCCATATCGTCCATATCCTCAATATAGTTTACAGCCTCCTCCAGTTTCCCCCTCTGGAGAAGCTTTTTTACCACCGCGATGTGATTCCTGATATCATGGCGGAAGGACTTTGTCCTATCATAGCGGGTCTTCACTTCCTCCACATACTGGTTCAGGGAATGCTCTTCCTGCTCCAGCAGCGACAATTCCGTGCTGAAACGGAAAATCTGCTGCAGTTTCTTATAGGAAAACAAGATGCAGAATAGGCTTAACAGTCCCAAAAGGTGCATGACAAGCAGCTGCCAGTGGCTGAACAGATATCGCGCAGGCCCTCCCTCCGCCAAAACCTCATACTGAAACTCGAACTCTATCGTGTTGATGTACTCGCTCATAATAAATATCATCAGGATCGGGATGAAAACCAGAAACATTTGCTGCATTTCCGCCGCAGTATAGCAGCAAAAATAGCGGTACACCAAATAATAGCAAAAGCCGGTCAGGGTCAGAGACGCCGCTTCGCTGGCCAGCATGACCAAAATCCCGGCCGTAATACCCGTCGTATCACCAGAGAAAACGGCAGGCAGCAACGGGCATAAAAGGCTCACCAGAGAGTTCACAATTCCATAACATAGAAGCATAATTTCAATCGTCAGCGACGCATACAGAAGAGAAGACTTAAAACCTCCACGGCAGACAAGTGTCCCGCATACCGTAAACAGAAAGACAAGCGCCATAAATCCGACGATTGTGCTGACTGAAAGAAAGCGAGCGACAGTCACCGCACACACTGCAAATAGAATATAAAAAGGCGGCCATATTTTCTTTTTCAGGATTTTTATCAGAAAATAAAACTGAAAGGACATCTCAATGACGCCCATGACATACATATTGAAAAAATCTAAATACGCATCCATTTTACCCGCCCCACCTATGTCATGTTTGATTCTTATATGTTCTTCATGTACTGCAGAACGACACCGGAAAACTCCTTGCTCCGCAGCCGCGACACGGGAACCACCCTGCCGTTATCCATATATGCAGTCTCGTTTTTATAGCCTTTTAAATGCTTCAGATTGACAAGATAACTCCTATGGCATCGGAAGAAATAATCGCCCAGTTTCGCTTCCAGCTTTTCGATCCGCTCATAATAATCAAGGACCTCGCCGGAAGTCAGGTGCAGATATATTTTCCGGTCTATGATCTCACAGAAAACAATCTCGTCCTTTCTTATGATGCGCCCCTCATATCCCCTTTGTACGAGCAGTCTTTCCTCTCTTGCATTGCACATGGAAGCATAAAGACGCTCCATCGTGTTCTTAAACTGTCTTTCTTCCACCGGCTTAATCAGGTAATCGTAGGCCTGCACCTCAAAAGACCGGAATACCATCTCTTTCAGTACCGTGATGAAAATCAGAAACCCTTGAAATTTATCCGCCCGAAGTCTTCTTGCCGTTTCCATGCCGTCCAGATCCTTCATCTGGATATCCAGAAACAAGATGTCTATCTGGCCATCATACTTCAGCAGCTCTTCGCCGCCGGCAAATGTCCGGACACGGATCTCTCTGTTCTTTTTACGGAAAAAATCGGAGGTCATTGCCCTTATATGATCGGACATATATTTTTCATCGTCACAGATTGCAATATGGATCAATAGGCCACCCCCTTTTCATCACATAAACGGACATTTTATTATAATTCGCTTAAAATACCAAAGCAATTTATTTGAAGCGAAATGCTCTCCGGATGCCCTATAATGTTTCTTGCCAGCGCCTTACAGCCAAGTATCTTTTGGATTCTCTTTGCTCAATATCCCATTGTTTACTCTTAAATCACTGCATGATATAATAAAACAGCCAGTCAAGCTAACAACTCCTATCTGGCCGTTTATGATAGGTATATTTGCCGATACTACCGAGGTTATCCCTATGAAGCTGCTCTATTTTTCATCCAATATCACCCAGCGCCGATCCGCTTTGGACAGTGTTTTGATTGATTACGGCAAAGATATCGAACTTGTTCCCATATCAACGGAACAAGATCTTATCGATATGCTGCCCCAGTCTGACGCCGTCATTATTCAGGAATGCAACTTTGAAAGGCTGCTTCTTCAAATTGTTTCAGGCGCAGAAAATATGTCCAAACAAAAAAAGCTCGCTGTCATTAAAGAGCCGCGGCAATTCACCCCAAAAACAATTCCGGCAATACTCAAACAGCTATATTCTCAAAATATTACATTGCGCTTTCCCATCAAAAACGGTGAGATCGAAGTGGATGCCAATGATATTTTGTATTTTGAATATTGCCGAAGATTCGTATTCATAAAAACCCAGCAGGAGCGCATAAAAACCTCTCTTAAGCTAAAAGATATCCCGTCCATTGTTTCCGGGTGCCCATTTTTTTCACCTTATGTAAGCTTCATGGTTAACCTTATGTATGTGGAGGCTGTCAAGGGTAATTCCGTTCAATTAAAAAACGGTGAGCTAATCCCTCTGTCGCAAAAGAAGGCGGCAAGATTTCGCAGGGAATACAAGCAGTATCTGTCTATTATGTCGTGATTTTTGTCTAGTTTGCCCATGGCATTGCAAATGTCCGGAAAAAATGTATACTACTTCCAGACTATCCACTGGAGGAAGGAAAATGATCACGATACCATACACGCTTGTAAATGGAATTATTCTGATTCCGGCAACCGCAAATGAGAAAGAAGGTTTTTTTGCCTTTGACACAGGAGCAATGCAGACCGCAGTAAATAAGGCATATTTCCCTGAAATGCATGGCGGGCACATTGAAGTTGCAAAATTTTCAGAGGAGGTAAAAGAACATGCCGCGTCTGAGGGCCTTTTGAGCACTCTCCGCTTTTCTGCTATCGAGCGCTCAAACCTGCCCGTCTTGATCATGGATCTGATGTACGTAGAAAACGCGCTGAAAGCTGTCAGGCCGGACATAAAACTGCTCGGCACCCTTGGCGTGGACATCATCGCAGCTTACACCGTCTTTCTTGACTATAGCATTCCCGAACTGATTCTGAATCCCCCTTATGGATTCAGAAATCATATGACCATACCCATGGAATTCAAAAAGCTCCCTGTCATCAAGGTGGCGGTGGCTGACAGAATCTGCAGCTTCGTTTTGGACACCGGCGCAAACACTTGCCTTTTAGGGCATAGTTTCATGAATGCCCCAGCGCTTGCCCCCCTGTCCGAAACTCAAAATATTGTCAATATCCCCCTTTTCCGTGTAGGCGAAAATTGCTATGAAAATATAACCGCCGTCATTTCCGACATAAGCCCAATCCGGAAAAGGGTACTGGCGGAGGGTGTGGTGGGTTATCAGATTCTATGTCCCCAGCGCTCTATTTTGGACTTTCAGAACAATCGGCTCATAATGGAAAGGACATAAACGAATGCAAAATTCCGCCGCCTGCTCTCATTATACCCCCCGCCGCCCCCTTGCACAGTCAAATACAGCGGCCCCTAAAAATGCCCCTACCTTAAAACTCACTCTATCCTTGGAAGCTTACTGCGGCAGACCGCAAGTTCTTCTTCGGAGGGAACATAATCGCTCATCTCCCCATTGTGATATTTCTCATAGGCAAACATGTCAAAATACCCTGTGCCCGTAAGGCCGAAGACAATTGTTTTCTCTTCTCCCGTCTCCTTGCATTCCTTGGCCATGTCGATTGCCACCCGGATGGCATGGGAGCTTTCCGGCGCCGGCAGAATTCCCTCCACCCTTGCGAAATACTCCGCAGCCTCGAATACCTCCGTCTGCCTGACGCTGACGGCCTCCATCAGTCCCTGATGATACAGCTCTGACAGCGTGGAGCTCATGCCGTGATAGCGCAGGCCTCCCGCGTGATTGGCGGAGGGGATGAATCCGCTGCCCAGCGTGTACATCTTGGAAAGAGGACAGACCATTCCGGTATCACAGAAGTCATAGGCGTACACTCCTCTGGTCAGGCTGGGACAAGATGCAGGCTCCACGGCAATGATGCGGTAGTCCGCCTCTCCCCGGAGCTTCTGCCCCATGAACGGCGAGATCAGACCTCCCAGATTGGAGCCTCCCCCCGCGCAGCCGATAATGACGTCGGGCCTGATGTCATATTTGTCCAGCGCCGCCTTGGTCTCCAGACCGATGACCGACTGATGAAGAAGCACTTGATTCAGCACGCTGCCCAGCACATAGCGGTAGCCTTCGCTGGACACCGCCTTTTCCACCGCCTCTGAAATGGCACAGCCAAGGCTTCCCGTGGTTCCCGGATGCTCGGCCAGTATCTTCCTCCCCACCTCGGTTTCCATGGACGGAGACGGTGTCACCGACGCGCCGTAGGTGCGCATCACCTCCCGGCGGAACGGCTTCTGCTCATAGGAGCATTTCACCATGTACACCTTGCAGTCCAGACCGAAATAGGAACATGCCATGGAGAGAGCCGTGCCCCACTGCCCTGCTCCGGTTTCGGTGGTCACGCCTTTCAACCCCTGCTTTTTGGCATAATAGGCCTGAGCGATGGCCGAATTCAGCTTATGGCTGCCGCTGGTATTATTGCCTTCAAATTTATAATATATCTTTGCAGGCGTGCCCAGCCTCTCCTCCAGACAGTAGGCCCGAACCAGCGGAGACGGGCGGTACATTTTATAAAAATTGCGGATCTCCTCCGGAATCTCAAAAAAGGGCGTATGGTCGTCAAGCTCCTGCGCCACCAGCTCCTCGCAGAAGACCCCCTCCAGTTCCTTTGCCTTCATGGGCTGATAGGTGCCGGGACTCAGGAGCGGCGCCGGTTTCTCCTTCATGTCGGCCCGCAGATTGTACCATGCCTTCGGCATCTCCTCTTCATTCAGATAAATTTTGTAAGGAATTTTTCCTATGCTCATCACATTACCTCCCTATGACATTGTATTCATCTCAACAAGCTCATTTCGTTTTTTTGCCTTTACGGCACTCATGATTCCCGGCGCCCTTGGGGACACCACCATTTAATCTTCAGCATAGCTTTCACCTCCTCAAGCCGGAAAACTCTTCCACGCAAATCTCTTACGGAAAAGTCTTTTATAAACAAAAAACGCCCCTGACAGAAAAAACTCTCTGTCAAGGACGAATAGATGCCCATCTCCCATGGCGCTATCCGCGGTGCCACCTTGATTCACGGAACGACCCGTGCCCTTAGCGGGATACCCACATATCCCCGGCATTTATACGCTTGCCTGCAGCGTCGCAGAATACTCTGTAAAAATCACATTTGACTGCGCCCTCCGCGGTCCATTTGACAACTTGTTTCCTGCCCGGTTCTCAGCGCCTCGGACTCTCTGTAAAGGCATCATTGCCGTTATCTCCGCTTCAACGGTTTGACCTATTAAAGTTTTGTTTACTATATCACCATTCTATGCCCGTGTCAATAGTCAGGTTACGAAAAATTTGAGAAAATTCCCCCAAGGACAGCTCTTCCGGCATCATCCCACAGAAGGTCCCAAGGAACATGACCTTGTCACGCTCCCCTTACCTGCAAAATCTCCTCCCCCGTCTTGACCCGTCCTCCCACGGTCATTCTCACATCGCCTCCATGGGCGCAGCTCTCCACACTGACGGAGACCTCCGTGGACGCCCCTTCCGCCTCCAGCCCCATCCTGTCAAACTCCAAGAGCAGCTTTCCCTTCCCCACCACCTCGTTCTGCAGAATCCTCGGACGGTAATGCCGCACCATCAGTTCGTCATTGACCTCACCTGCCTGAATGTACAGCTCCGCGCCGAACTCCGTAGTGAAAAGAAACGCATTCCCCATAGGAAACACTCTGGTGATCTTGCCTCCGGCCGGCGCATAGATCTTATCGCCGTCGGGACGTATGATCACAGTGGGCTGTTCCCCTTCCCTCTGAGCCGTCACCTCTCCGGACACGGGACTTCCCACGGACCAGGCCCGGCCGCTCTCTTCCCCCCGTCGCCCCTTCCTGAGCCTTAGGGGGTTCCAGCGGCCGGAACCTGCAGCTTCCCGCTCTCCGTCCTCTCCCTCGCTCTCTTCCCCATACACCGGCTCTCCGTACATGGAGACTCTCCCCAGCGAGAATCCTACCATAGCTGCCGTCATGGCCCACATTACACTTAAGAACATAGCAGACACGCCTCCTTGAAAAAACTTACTAAGCCAAGTTTTCCCAAATCGTTAAATGCTATGCATCCGCCGGAGAATTTCAATGAGACTATGGGGAGACTTTTTCCCCAAGGCCCTTTTTGCGGCCTTTCCAGACCGCCTTCTTCTCAAATTTCCTCCAGCATAGAAACGCACCGATCAGACATGGAGCATAGAACGCCATGCGGAATCTGCTGTATCCCACCACTGCCGTGCTGGCCATAAGGTAGACATTGCTCAGAAAGATCAGCCAGTCAAGCCCCGACAATGCGGGCAGATTTTTCAAAAAACCCACTGCATAAACCCCATAGACCACTGCCAGCAGAAGCGCGGAAAAACCATAGCAGCACAGCGTCAGCCACTTGGGCAGCCCAAAGGAATCTATGAAGCCGGCCCCCGGAGCAAACATCTCCATGACTAACCCCTTCAGGTTCACCACTATAAAGGCCCCTATATGCTCCTTCACATAGGCCTTCCCCACATTGGCTCCTACATACAGCTTCTCCACTACGGGCATCTGGTCATAGTCCGGCACCTCCCCGCGCACCTGATTATGGAAGTACTCCTTGCTCTCCTCAAGAGGTACCTTTTCCACCACCCCATGGACATAAGGCGCATAATACTCCAGATAGTCCTTGTGCCTGATAAAAGTATACTGGGGATCCCCAAAATGGTGATAGTTTCTCATGCACCATCCCCCGAAGCAGACCAGAAACAAGCACACATACAAAACCGTGACTCTCCAAGAGATTTTTTTGGCCAGCCAAGCCCCCAGCAGCCCAATGGCCACTATGATAGAATAATACATAAGCTGGGGGCGAATCAGCAGCGCATAATTCAGGGCAAGAAAACATGCCATAATATCACGATACCGCTTCCTGCGCCAGTATCTGCTGAAGAAAAAAAGCGACAGCACACAAGAGAACGCAAAGAGAAGCTCTGTCAGAATGCTCAGGGTATAATCATAGTTCTCCAAATGGAGCACCCAGAGCAGCAGACCCAAAAGTCCCAGCGCCGCCCTGCCTGATATGCTCTCCACAATGGAATAAATCATGCAGCCGATTCCCAGACACATGGCCATCTGCAGCAGGACCACCACCGTGTTGCTTCCTCCCGCTCCATAGACCGCCGCCAGAAACAGAATATACCCCGGCGTTCGGAAAAGTGTGGGAAGCCCGTCCCCATCGGCCATCACGCCGCAGCTCAAAAAACTTTGGGCCGGCTCGATATAAGAGGGCGAATCCGGATAGAGCACAACACCGAACCTCCAGAAGGCCGCCGCCAGCCCCGCCCCATGAAGAACCAGCAGCGCAAGCAGCACCATTTTGCGGTTCCGCTCCAGCCAGACAGCGGTTTTCTCCCAAAAAGCTTTAGCAGTCCTCATACACACACCTCGTTTCCCTCTTCGTCAAGCTCCCAGATCCTCCCGACCATGTCTATTTTCTACAGAAAATTTTAACAGATTCCCCTGAGAAAGCAAGAAAAAATAATTTATTAATTTTTCTTAAAAAAGCTATTGACAACTTTCAATGCTGGTGCTATAGTAATAATCGTATTCTGAACGAAGGCCATTGAACTCACATATTTTTGTAAGTCACTGTTTCTTTGATGATGGTTTACAAAAATATGTGATTTTTTTGCCCCAAATTCGGAATCACGTTGCAAACAATTACCATGCTAATTAAGGAGGAACTAAAATGAACAACGGCACAGTTAAGTGGTTTAACGCACAGAAGGGTTATGGCTTCATCACCAACGATGCTACCGGCGAGGAGGTATTCGTACATTTCTCCGCCATCAACGCTGAGGGCTTCAAGTCTCTGGAGGAGGGCCAGAAGGTTACTTTCGATACCGAGTGCGATCCCCAGAACAGCAGCAAGATCCGCGCAACCAACGTTACCGTAGCAATGTAAGATATCTGCGCAGCGCAGAATCGTCATTGCCGATAACTTACAATAGGTGTAAGAAATCTTTCTGTTGGTACGAAACAAGCGTGAAAAAGCACCGGCGAACCGCCGGTGCTTTTTTTCATGTTCACTTACACCATAGGTATCATAAAGCACTCCTACTTCCATATCACTTTGTCAGCACCACTGTCACCACCGACATTCTGGGAACGGATACCACCGTGCTGTCCGAATCATACTCTCCTTCCAGCACGCAGGCCAGATCATTCTCATCCGAGGTCTCATGGCAGGCTATTTTTTTGTAGTCTTCACAGCCTGTCAGCACAAATTCCTGCGCTGTCACGCCCTCATTGATGAAGACCATCACCAACTCCTGCTCCCCATCTCCGTTCACTCCGGTAAACGCCACCGGCAGCATCTTCTCCTGCTCTCTGGTATCTGCCTCGATGTCCACCCGCACATATCCCTCATGGATGAACCGGCTGTAATTCCCGAAGCTCCAGAGCCTCTTCAGGGCACGGTACTTCTGGCTGGGTTCATCGATATAGATCAAGCCGTCCCGATATCCCCCCGGCGCCACCGCCACCCAGTTCTGCCAGGAGACCACGTCCAGAATCCTCAGATCCTCGGCAATTTCCTGCGCGATGTGAACGGCGGAATCCATGGTCACGTCCGAGCCGTTTACCATCTCGCACCACTCGCTGGTGCGGAGCTTTACATCCGGATAATGCACGGTCATCCAATTCCGGAAGCTTTTCTTGGCCGTCTCGTCGGACCAATAGGAATGGTTGTCTATGGTATCGAAATGAGCCGCCAGACGCTCATCCCCCAGAATGGCCTGCGCGTATTTCTGAGTCACGGCAGTTCCCCACTCGCCGCTCTCCGGCCCGGACAGCTTCACTCCCTCAAGGGCGGGCCGCTTCTCCAGCTCATCCAGAAATGCCAGATATACCCCGGCGATCTGATCCGGCTCATAATGACAGCCCTCCTGCCCGTTGTACCAATCCCACTGAGGCTCATTGATGGGGGAAATGAATTTCACCGGAATACCTTCCCCGATAAAATACTCCGCCATGTCCATACAGTAAACGGCAAACTCTCCATATTTTTCCGGCTGGATGTTTACACGGCTCCCGCCCTCGGTCATATGGGCCAGACCGTTGTCCGTAAGACGCTCCAGCGGGCTGTTGCAGAACAGCACCACCTCCTCCACCCCCAGCTCCACAGCCTTCTTTAAGAACCAGACCGCGTTTGCGTCCTTGGAGAAATCATATTCCCCCGGCGCCGTCTCGAAGCTCTGGGCACGGCGGTGTACATCCGAAAATTTCCCCTTCTTACTGTCCGCAGAACCCGCTCCCAGATTGAACCTATAGCAGGTCAGCCCTATGCCCTTCTCCTTGTCAAAAAGCAGCTCCGCAATAGCCTCCCGGCTGCTTCGCCCGGAATCATCCACCTCCTTGGTGAAGCCTCCCACATACTGGGACCACCACGCTCCGCTGGTTCCGAAGCTCTCCATTGTCTGATACGTCTTTTCCGTATCCACCTTTATTTTTTTATACTGTGCCATTTTCTCTTCTTCCCCGACTTCATTTTCCTGACTCGACATCTCGGTCGAATCTACCGACTCCTCATCTTTCTCCCCTGCCGGATCATCCTCCGGCCCGCCGCAGCCGACAAGCAAACCAGCCAACAAAGCCGCAGCCAGCAAAGCTGCCACTCTCTTCCAACCCATACGCCATCTCCCTGCCCATTCAACCTAAAAACACAAAACCTTCGGAAACACCCAGCCCCATTCCAAACTCAAAAACTCTCTCCAACCACAACCCGAAAAACTATCTCAAACTCAAAATCCCTCTCCAACCACAACCCGAAAAACTATCTCAAACTCAAAATCTCTCTCCAACCACAACCCGAAAAACTATCTCAAACTCAAAATCTCTCTCTCAAAATCTCTCTCCTGAACTTACGGCATCAGGCCATGGGGCCCGGGAACTTGGCGAGGAATATCACGAAATGTGGAGGAGAGACCTTCGGCGGTTCGCATCCAATGATGCGGACCGCCGATGTCAGGGCTCTCCGGAACGCCATGGAGTGACCGAGGCAAGTCCCCGGGCCCCATGGCCGTCCCGCCGTCCGTTCCCCTCATCCAAAGGAACTCCTTCAAAAGGCATCATCCGAACATCATCCCACCAATCCGGAATTCTCCATATTCTCCACCAGCTTCCTCTGCCCGATCAGATACACGATCAACAGCGGAATCAGGAAGATCAGCACCGCGGCTTGTTTCACCGCGTCGAAGGCCAGATCCGTGGCCACCGGCACCTCATACCATGTGGTCAGCGCCCTCAGAATATACTCTTTGTTGGCCGTGACGAAGGTGGAGGAAAGCAGCGTGCTCAGATAGCTTCCGTCAGGGTTAAAATAATTCGTATAATAGGTGTCCCCGTAATTCCACACAAAGGACAGAATTCCCACCGTGGAGATGATGGGCACCGCATTGGGCAGCATGATCCTGAAATACGTCCGGTAGAATCCGCAGCCGTCTATCAGCGAAGCCTCCTCCAGCTCCTTGGGAATGTTCTTGAAAAACTGGCTGAACAAGAAGATGAACAAGCTCTGGTTCACCCCGAACCCGAATACCGCCAGCATCACCAGAACCACCGGATTGTTGATCAGGTTCACCTCCCCTGCCGCCGTGAACAGCTTCATGATCCCCAGAGGATTGAAATGCACGAAATCAATGTACTGGGCCAGCAGCAGAGACTGTCTGGGAATCAGGAACACCAGAATCACCATGCCGAACACGATCCCCCGCCCCCAGAATTTCACTCTGGCCAGCGAATAACCCACCATGGCCGAGAAGAACACCTGCAGTATCATGATGCCCACTGCGTACACCACGGACCAGACCATGGTCATGACCCCCTGAGGCATCACCAGACGAACGGCAGCCTTGAAGCTCACCGTGGAAAACTCCTCCGGTATCCAGATCACATTGGGATTACCCAGATCCTCAATGGAGGAAAAGATCACCGGCACCAGACTCAAAATAGGATACACGATGGTGAAGCACAGCCCCAGAATCAGAACCAGCGAAAAAAAGTTCAGCATGGTCCTCTTGGACTTCTTCTGGAAAAGATATATGGCCAGACTTGCGTCCACCTCCGAATACTTCTGCTTATTTTTCATTCTTCTTCACCACCTTCCTCAAAAGCAGCGCCGCTATGGCCAGCACCAAGATAACATTCAGCATATACACTACAGACAGTGCGGAACCGGTTCCGATCTTGCCCTGCTTAAAGGCGAAGGAATAGGCTTCCGTGGCAATGGAGGACTTCAGGAACAGATCCACTATGGTATAGATCACCACAAAAAAGGTGATGTTCATAATGGAAGGAATCGTCACCTTCCAGAAGGTCTCGTAGGCCGTTGCCCCCTCCATCTTGGCCACCTCATAGAGACTGGGGCTGATGGACTGCAGCGCCGTCAGGTACACCAGCGTCTGGACGCCCGCCTGAGAGATCAGGTCGAAAATATTCTCCACATAGGACATGATAGGATACAGAATCCGCATGGGCACGTTCAGCGTCCTCACCAGAAAGATGGTCACATAGCTGCCCGCCAGCAGATTGCTGCCCGTGTCCAGACCTCCTGAGGCGCCCACGGTAATGGTCAGCATGTTGATGACCACGTCGATGCCCAAAATGATGGGCAGGAAGAACAGAAGCCTTACAACAGCCCGCCCCTTGAACTTCCGGTTGGCCAGAAGCGCCATGAATAAGCTGAACACCACGATCAGAGGCAGGCTGATGAGCATGGTGGTATTCTCCTCCGTGAAAAGCCTGATCATAGTGGTGTTGGAGGTGGTGACTTCCGTCCGGAACAAATCAAGGTAATTCTGGATTCCGTTCCATTCAAAGGTCATACCGCCCTGATCTCCCACCCCCACGGTGTTCAGCGAATAAAAGATCGTGTTAGCCAAAGGCACCAGAAAAAAGGCTATGAACCCGATCAGGAAAGGGCTGACAAAGATAATCCCATGGATTTTCCACATGGTTCTGAACGACAATTTTTTCCTGCTCTTCTTCATCTATTTCCCCTCCTTTATCAGATAACTCTCTCCGGGCAGCTCTGTGCCGTCCTCCAGCGTCACCCCATAGAGATTGTAGTTCACCCACACCACCGCGCCGTTGGCATATGCGGTCTCATAGACCCCTGAGGAAAGAACCCTATGCCCCGCGATCTCGCCGGTGCCGATCTGACTGCGGATGGCCGCGCATTCCTCGTAGACCGCTTTTATGTTTTCCTTCAGAAGGTCGAACTGTGCAGAGAAAAGGTAACTGAAATCCGAATCCTTCAGCACGTCCACATTCTCCCAAGTCAGCACGAACTTCGGATACGCTCCCAGCTCCGCCGCCTGAAGCACGAAATACGCCCGGTTTTTGCTGGAGAGATTCACATCCTCCGTGGTATAATCGATCAGCCCGTTCATCACCAGCTGCCTGAAGGGAATGGTAGCTCCGAAAGTGGCATAATCGCTGCTCTCTCTGGACACGTCCGTAGCCACGCCCCCGTAGCCGATCTTATCCATATGGGGATTGGCCAGAGCCAGCTGCCTGCCCTCGGAAAGCTTCTCCAGATTTTCTTCGATCACACGGTTTCCCGTCTCTCCGCTGACATAATTCTCATATCGATAATCCGCGTAATACATTCCCGCCAGATCCGATACGGCCAGATTTCCATACTCCTTTGCCCCGTCCAGAAACGCGTCCGTCACCGCTCCCAGATAGTGGGGGGAAAGCAGGCTGTAACTATCGTGCTGCATGCCGTCGTTGAGCGCCGAGTTCAGAATGCCCAGCACAGGCTGATATCTGGAAAGCGTAACCACGTCGTCGGCATAATCCCGCACCGCATGTCTGGAGGCCCTGAAGCCGTTGCCCTTCTGCCACACCTGAGAGGGCGCAACCTGCATGTACAAGGGAATCCCCTGAGATTCCGCATAGGAAAGCACGTCTCTAAGCTCCGATCTTTTACCGTTTGCTCCCTCCAGCTTTGCGCCCTTGTTCATCTCGCCGTTCCAGCCGCCGTTGAAAGCGCCGTCATACTGCAGGGAATAGGATACTCCCTCCAGCTCCTCCATCATCGAAAGCAGCTGGGAATAGGTGGTCATGGACTGGGACTTCCGATAAGGAATTCCCACGAATCTGTCCGGAATGTTCACGCCGCCCACCACCTCCAGATACATCCGGGCCGCGCCGTCGCCGTACTGTGCCGAAAGCCCCTCCTGTCCGGCCAAGTAAGCCTGATAACCCTTGGCCATGTCATAATAGGTGACTCCCTTGCCGTAGAACTGGTAGCGAAGGGTGAGATCCAGATCCTGCATACCCGTATTCACCAAGTAGGTGCCGCCCTCCGAGCTGTACTCTCCGTTGATCTTGACCCTCTTGTACTGGGCCAAGTCGAAGGAATTGTAGGCCTTGTTGTACTTTGCGCTGTCCTGACCTGTGCTGGCCAGCTTCACGTTCAGAACGGCATTCCGGGCGCCCTCCTCCGCAATGGCCAGAAAGCCCTTCTGCTCCTTTCCCTCAGCCCCATAGACCATGCCGTAGACGGGCATGTAAAGCTCCTCGCCATACTCCGGCATATAGTAATAATCACTGAAAAAGTCGCTGTCATAGTAGGGCCGCTTGTACTCCGCCACATTGGCGATGTAGGAATTGAACTTCACCAGCGCACCGCTGCCGTCCGGCACCATGATATATCCCTCGGGATACTCCTCCGCCGTCACCGCCCCGAAATTGGGCAGCACGGAAAGATTCTGGGCCGTGTAATAATCATTGTGGGAGACGATGCTGCCCGTGGGCACATGCACCTTCAGATCCCCGTTTTCATCCAGCGTGATCTCCACCACCAAGTCGAACTCCGCAGGCTCCGTAAAGGTCACCATGAAGCCGAACTCATCGGCGTCCGCCAGCAGATTGTCTGTGGTATAGCCAACCAGCTTTGTCACCTCAACCAGCTGGTTGGTGGCGCTGGTGGGGGGATTCCCCGTATAAGTCACCGCATAGCACTCCTCCGTGAGGCTCCTGCGGTAGACCAAGGACAAGGTGTTCAAATACCTGTTCCCGGTCTTCTCGTCCAGCTGTCCCTCCTCCATCAGTCGGTTCAGCGTTCCCACGAAAACCTCCTCGTAGGTGGCAACTCCCATCTTTTTAGGCAGGTACTCATAGAAACGGTTGGCCTCCCCCTCGTTCAGATTGATATCGATCCGCACGCCGTTCTCGATCTGATACAGCGCGTAAGAAGACAATGCCGCACTATAATCGTAGGAATTCCACTCATACAGATTGTTGTCTTCCCCCAGATAGGCCAGCGAGACCAACGCCAGCTCGCTGGACGCCGTTCCCTTGGCCGCGCTGCTGAAGGTGTAGCCCGATTCCACGTCCTTCACCTCGATGGTCATGGAGGCCGCGTCTATGGTCAGCCGCCTGCCTCCCTTTTCCGCCACCACCACCTTGCCGGCGTCCAGCCCGATGGGGGTTCCCTCCAGCGGCTGTCTGGATCCGGTCTCTTCCAGCTTCTGGCTCTTCAGCGCCCAGACGGGGATGCTCGCTATCACATACACCAGCAAAACCGCCGCCAGAATGGTCAGGGCGATCCGCCGGATGGTATTTTTATCGTAGAACTTTTTCAGAACGCCTTTGGCCTTTCCGGCCATTTGTCCCATTGTCGCCATCTTCTCATTCTCCTTTCTACAGACGTCTCATGAATTCCTGGCCCACCGAGATGATGAAGACTACCATCTGCTCTATCAAAGTGAAGAACAGGATTCCAAGGAACATGATGATGGCCGCCGCCACGAACGTCAGCAAAATGGCGATCAGCGTCTTGCCGAATCCGTACTCGTGAATCACGCACAAGCCTGCCAGCAGCATGAAGAGGGACCAAACCGTTCCCACCCCGGTGATCACATACACGATCATGGCCTCCTCGGCAATGATGAAGTTGCTGGCAAACACCTGAAACACCAGCGTACAGATCATGGGGGTCAGAGAATAAGCCGTTACCTTCAGGATATCCCCCAGATTTCCCTTGCCGTTCAGCAGCGTGGTCACGGACCAGTTGCTGACGATGAACAGAACGAAGCCAAGCACCCATGTGAGGAAAATGGAGACACTGTTCATGGCGGCCAGATCATTCAAATTAATTACAAATCCGGTATACTGATAGCTGACACACTGCAGAATGCCGAACAGCACCAAGATCACCGCCGCCAGCGGCACGCTGCCCCTTCCCCGGAAACGTATCTCATAAAAGGCGTCAAAAGGATGAAACACCGCAGCTTTCAGATAATACAGCTTTTCTTTTAGATATGCCTTCATTCTTCCGCCCTCCCCTTTCGACTGTTGCGCAGCTTCATGGCTGCCTTGGCCTTTCGCCTGCTCTGCTTATGATAGCGGATCTCGGATCCCACCACCGCCGCAACCAATAGGACGAACAGAATCATGATGATGATAAAATGCCCCTCCAGCCATTCTCCCCGGTAGCCGTTGTACGCCTTGGAATAGAACACTCTGTTGTTGCCCATCTTAAAATAATACATTGCTGTCTCATAATCGTCCTTCATCAGGTAATTCTTTCCGATGCCGCTGTACGCCGCCTCGTAATTGGCGTTCAGCGCCAGCGCCTGTTCAAAGGAGACCAGCGCTTCGTCCCAGTCACCGAAATAATACTTCTCGTTTCCTTCCAGAACGGCCTGACCGAATGCGGTAGGAGTCAGGATATAGATGTATTTCAAAACCGAGTCCGAAACCACCAGCTTGTTGCCCATCCACGCAATGGAGGAGGGCGTCTTGAACTCGCCCTTTAAGTTGCCCAGACTTCCGAAGGCGTTCAGCATCTCGCCGTCGAAATTGTATAAGAAGATGCGCCCCTTGGTGCGGTCCAGCAAAGCATAGGTGCCGTAATCCGTCACCGCGATGTCCACGAACTGGCTTCCGGTGCTGCTTGAGCCCATGCTCCAGATATCGCCCACCACAAAGGTATTGCCCTCCTCACGCAGTACATTCTCACCCTTGGAATTCAGGCGGAACACCATGTCCGAGGCGGAGCTGTCATATGTCACCGCCATGATGAAGCCCTCTCCGTCCAGAGTGATGTTGTTGAAGGCCGGCGCGTAAGTCTTTGCCATCTTCTGCTTCTGCTCGTCGCTGGCTATGGACTTCCAGAAATAATCCACCAGACTCACCATAGGCGTGTTCACACCGTAGTACCCGGCGAATTCCCCCTCTCTGGTGAGCTCCAGAATGCCCTCGTAGCTGGACTGCACCACCACATAGATCCTGTCCGCCAGATCCACCGCCAGCTTTGACGGCACGAAATCCGTCACTCCGATGAGCTCCTCCGGCGCGTTGATGATGCGCAGCAGCCCGTAATTTTCCATGTCCAGCACCACGATTCTTTTGTTGCCCGTATCCGCTATGTAGATCTCCTGCTGCTTTTCATGGATGAAGACGCCCTCAGGGGCGCTTAACATGATCTGATTCCCGTTCTCGTCCAATGCGATCTTGTTGTCCGCTGTACGGATCAGCTTGGTGGAATATACATACTCTCCGTTGCTGTCAAACACGTTCATCCGGCTCTCTATGGTGTCGATCATAAAAATACGTCCGTCTTCGCTGGTGCACACGTCGTTTACGCCGGACAGAGGGATTCCGTTCAGGTTCTCTGCGGAGATGGTGCGCTCCAGCTGGAACATGGCAGGGCCCTCCTTGGCATTGCCATAGAAATCATAGGTGTAGCCGTTGTATACATAGCTGCTCCCGTCGGAGGCCTGCGCCTGCGCCGGGGCCAGCGCAAGTCCCGCCGCCAGAAAAGCGGCGCACCACTTAATTCTCTTACTTCCGTTCTTTTTCCTCATATCACCCCTCCTCGCCTATCCCTTGATGCCGGATGTAGCCATGGTCTCAATGACGTTGCTCTGGGAGAACACGAACACGCCGATGGGAACGATCAGCATCAGCAGGGATACCGCGGACGCAACGCCCGTTCTGGAGATTCCCCCGCTGACCAGCTGCGACAGCACATAGCTCAAGGGCTTAAGCTCCTCCGAATAGATGAACACGCCCCCCGTGGTGCCCCACATCTGCTGGAAGGAAAGAATGATCAGCGTAATCCATGCGGGCTTGCACAGAGGCATCACCACCTTGAAGAAGATCCCGATTTCCGAGGAGCCGTCGATCTTAGCCGCCTCAATCATGTCGTCCGGCACCTGCACCATGAAGTTCTTCATCAGGTAAAGGCCCAGAGTCCCTCCCACCGCAGGCAGAATCACCGCCCAATAGGTGTCCACGATATGCAGAGAGCTCATAATCAAATAGTTTGGAATAGCCGTCACCGAGGTGCTGAACATCAGGGCGTACACAATGATATTGCTCATGACCTTGGAGCCCGGAAACTCAAACTTTGCCAGCGGGTACGCCGCCAGAGACCCCAGCAGCACCGTGCCGAAGGTTCCCAGCCCGGTGATGACCAAGGTATTGAATATATACCGGGACATGGGCACCGTGAAATCCTCTATGATAGTGCCCAGATCCAGAAAATTGTCCAGCGTGGGGTTCTCCACGGTGAGCTTCGGCGGATACATGAAGATCTCCGAGAAGGGCTTGAAGGCGCTGGTCAGCGTGTACAGCAGCGGAAAAAGGCTGAAGATTCCGAAAAATCCCAGAACCACGATCAGTATGGCGTCCCCTCCGATGCTGCGGTTGCGGCGCCGGAACTTCCTGCGATTGTATTTGTTTTTGATAAATGCGAATATTTTCATGTTCATACCCCGCTAACCTAATTTTCTCAACAGCTTCTGTACCAGTATGTTGCAGAACAGCATGACGAAGAACAGAATCACCGCTATGGTACAGGCATATCCCAGCTCATACCGCACATTTCCGAAGTCGTGCAGATGGGTCAGAATGGTATGTCCCGCATAGTTGACCGAGGGAAATCCCACCAAGTCCATGGACAGCTGGGACACGGAAAGGGAGCTGGTAATCTGCATCACCGCGCCGAACATCAGCTGGGGCTTCATGGAAGGCAGAATGATGTACCACAGCTCCTGCCAGCGGTTCTTGATCCCCTCCACGCTTCCCGCTTCCAGAAGGGATTTGTCCAGACTCTGGAAGCCCGCGATGAAGGTCAGGAAGCTTACGCCCAGACTCAGCCACAGCTGGACGATGATCAGAATGGGCATGATATACTCCTTGGTCACCAGCCATGTCACCGCCTCCCGGATCACCCCGAACTTCAGAAGCCACGCGTTGACCCAGCCGTAGGAATCCGAGGAGAGCAGAAGCTTCCACACCAAGTAGGCGTTTCCGGAGATGGAAGGCGCATAGAACACCAGCGTCATGATTGCTCTGGGAATTCTAGGCAGATCGTTGACCATCCACGCAAAGAGAAAACACATCATATAACTCACGGGGCCCGTGACGATGGCGAAGAACAAGGTGTTCTTGGTGGCCGTCAGGAATACCGGATCATAGACAATGAGCTTAATGTAATTGTCCAGTCCCACCGCCTCCGGGGGCTCCACCATATTGAAGGTGGTAAAGCTCAGTGCGATGGCCACCAGCACCGGCAGCAGAGTGAACACGATAAAGATGATCCCAAAGGGCGCGATCATCAGATACTTATATTTATGTTTCCGCCAGATAACGGCGAAAGACTCCTTGTAGGCTTTTTCTGCAGCCATCTTACTGCCTCCCTTCCGATGAATCCAAGGTTGTCAGATGCAGCTCCCGGCGCTTGCGCATGAGCTCTTCATTGATGTCCTTGATGTTGAGGTACAAGGTCTCTCTGGGATTCGCATGCTCCGCCACCACGTCGTTAAAGGCGTACTGCACCATACGGGTGGTCATGTAGTTGCCGGGCACCGCCGGAATGCCGGTGGTATTCTCAAACTGTCCCAAGAGGCTCTCCAGCTCCGTGTTGCTCCAGGGAAGCTGCTTTAGCACCTCCGGGTCCGCCGCCGCGTATCTGGCGCTGGTTCCCATCAGGGCCTCTAAAGAGTTCGCGAATTCCAGCTGCGTCTGTGTGCTGCTCCACCACTTTAAGAACTCCCAGGATTCCTCCACTTTGGATGTGGCGCTCATGATCACGGACTGGGTGGTGTCCACCACGAAGGTATTGTCTATGGTTCCGTCCTCCTGCAGGGATCCGGGCATGGGATGGAAGCTCCACAATCCCTTGATCTCCGGCGCGAAGATTTCCAGAGCGTTGAACATGGTGTAATTGATCACGCCCACGGGCACTTCCCCCGTCCGGAATCTGTTTGCGAAATCCAGCTGCACGTCCAGGCCGTAGCTGGTAAAGAAATCCGTGTAATCCTTAAATGCCAGCATGGCCTCGTCCGAAGCCAGACCGCTCTCAATGCCGTAATCATTGCCCTCTCCCAGATACACGTCCCCGCCGTTCTGAATGACAAGGGACTGGTAGAGATGCATATTATAGTCGATGGAAGTTCCGATCAGGGAATTCTCCGTCTGCTGCACATTCGGAATGTAAATATTGTAATTGTTCTTCTGCAGCTCCGGCAGCATCTCCAGCAGCTGTGTCCATGTCTTGGGCACCTCCAGTCCCAGCTGGTCAAGGATGTCGTCCCTGACGAACATCATCATGAAGGTTGCCTGCTCCGGCAGACCGTAGAAGCCCCCTTGGAAGGAGGAAGAATCCAGCGTGCTCTGGTAGAACCGCTCCGTCACGTCCCCAAAACCATCCAGCTCGGAAAGCTCCACCACGGCGTTTCTCATGGCGAAGTCCTGAAGCGTGCCCTGTCCCAGACCTATAACAACGTCAGGGCCGTTTCCCGCCAGCGCGGCCCGCAGAACCACGTCCACGGGAATCAGCTGCAGGTTCACGGAAATGCCCGCATTGGGGGCAAAGTCCTCGTCAATCATGTTCTGTATGATCTGGGCCTGCTCCTTGCCGTAGGAGGCCAGCCACACCTTGATCCCCTCGGATCCCCCGGTCTCCTCCGAAATCTGGCTTTCCTTTACCACAAAGGTAGCGAAGAACCGTACCGTTCCGTTCCACATTCCATCAAAAAATCCGTCCGTGGCAGAGGGCAGATCTCCCTCCGGCGCAGACAAGGCCAGATAGTCCACCTCCAGCGGCATGTCGGCCACATTCACCAGCCATGTACCCAGCGCGGACACATTGCTCTTGAGCTGGTTGAGTTCCTCCGTCACGCCCTCCGGATCCGCTGCCAGCCGTTTCGCCTGAGTGGCCATCTTCTCCAGAAGGGTGGTGTTCTCCCCCTTCTCTCCGGTGATCTCCACGATCTCCTCCACGATCAGGCTCAGGGCTTCATACTGCTCCTCCATCTTGGAGACGAATTCGGGTATGTTCTTGACGATCTCATAGTCTATGAATCTGCTGGGAGCCTGCCCGGTGAGCTGCACCACCTTCAGGTACAGACTGTTCAGCTCCCCAAGGCTCTCCTCCACTCGGGTGATGATGCCGCCCATAGGGCCCATGACGTTCTCCAGAGTGATGGTGTTCCTGCCTGCCTTCAGATGGAAGAGGTAGGGAGAACCCGAAGCGTCGGCTACGGTATAATTGTTCATCCCGTTCTGGTAGCCGAAGCCCACCGACAGCATCTCCTCATAGGGGACGACTCCGTTGACATAGAGACGGCGGCAGCTTGTCACGCCCCGGTTCCTGTTCTGCCTGCCCTTGAAGGTCAGCTCGTAAAGCCCCTCCTTCTCCACCTCCACAACCCATGTGACAGAGTCTCCTGGTTTGGACCAGTTGGCCGCGCCGATGGTATTGTACAAAATATGGTAAGGATGGTAGGGCTCCAGCGCGCTGTCGGAATAGTTCTTCTGTATGTTGATGGCTGAAGAGCTCTTGATGATGTCCGCAGTGACGCCTTCTCTGCGCTCTGCCTGCCCTATGAGGGCCTCTCCCTCATATACCCCATACTTGGCTCTAAGCTCCCCGATTGCATCCTCGTAAGCAGGAATTGCATCTCTGGCCCTGAAGGTCAAAGAAGTGAATTCCATGGGCTCCTTGATCACCTCGAAGGTGATGGAATGGGAACCCTCCTCCAGATAAAAAATCAAAGGCTCGTTGTTGCGTCTCTGGTAATCCTCCAAGAACCATGTGTTCCTCTCGTATACCTCATAGCTCTTGGGACGAATCTCGTTTCCGTTCTTCTCCTTGATGGCCTCGTCTGTCCAGTACCTGCTGATGACCACCTGAGACAGTGCATCGTAAGGAATCTCGTCATCTATGTAAACTTTCCTCTGAATGTCTGAAGTCGTTCCCGGCAGAGGAATATACCCCAATTCAAGGTTATAAAAACCTGAAGTTTTTACCTTGAAGCTCCACGTGACCTTTCCGCTGTCCTCGGTGATCACGCCCTCCTCGCCCATATATGCCTCCATGCCGTCGGAGGCCTTAAAGCCGGCAAGGTCAACCTCCACGATCTCTTCCGACATGGTGCCGTCATAGCCGTTTCCCGTCAAATACTGCTGATAGCTCTCCTCATATGAGATATCGCCCTGCTGGGGAACCGCATTCCCCTCCTGCCTGCCGCTGTTTCCCAGCATAAGCCCCAGAATCAGAAGCAGCACGGCCGCCACGGCGATAACCCCAATTATTTTTCCTTTATTGACCGATTTCATATAAGCCTGCCTCTCTCCCCTCTTCGCATCCTGACTTCACATCGAAAACCCTTGTGCATCCCACGAATCGCTTTATGGGAAGCATTCCGCAAAAACATCCAACATTCTGCCGAAAGCATCCCCTGGAATATCCTAAAATCATTCTATAGGAACCTTTTAATGGGAACATTTGGGGAAAATCGTTAAAAATAGGGCAGGAAACATCCTGCTTCCTGCCCTTAAATTTACTATCAACCCCCATGCAGGTCCGGCACTATTCGGATACTACCGTAACCTTCACAGTGATTTCCGCCGTGTTGCCCACATAGTCCGTCACGGTCAGAGTCACGTCGTACTCGCCCGGGGTGGTGGTGTCAAGAGTGGAGAGATCCGCAGTCACATTGTCCTTTACGTCCACTCCGTCCGCATCCTCAGCCGACTCAAGGAAATCACTCCAATTGATGCCGGATGTCTCCGTGTTCAGGGCAACCGTGGGAAGCTCTTCCTTCGCTGCAGCGGTGGGAGCATCGGTGTTGTCCGCATCATAGACGATTACCGTCAGATCGCTGCTGGCCTCGTTGCCGGATTTGTCGGATGCCTTGGCCGTAACTGCCTTCTCATACTTGCCGGGGGTGTTCAGATCCAGCCCCTCGTTCACGGTGATGCTGTCCGCGGTAATCTCAATCACGCCGTCCACTGCATCCTCTGCGCTGAAGTACTGGGTCCAGTCCACATCGGCGGCGCCTGCCGTCAGAATAGCCTTCTCCTTGGTGATGTTAGGCTTCTGGTTGTCATGGACGCCTTCCGTCTTCAGAACTGCCGCAATGCTGTCCGTCTTGTTTGTCAGATTGGTAAGATTTGCCTTGATGGCCACATCGTAGGAGCTCATTCCCGGAGCCTTGAAGAGGGACTGTCCCAAAATCTCCGTCCACTGGTCATGAGTGTTGTAATCCTCCCAGAGACCCATCATGTTGGCATAGTTGGTGCTCATATGGCTCATAATATAGGTGTAGCAGTCAATCAGATCATCGCCGTAGGTCTCGTTGTACAGATCCACGCCGTATCCGGCCAGCTTATCCAGAGCAGCAGCCGCATGGTAGTCGGCAATGGTGTCAACGCCGGCTATGGTCTTGTGGTAGGTCTGCCAGTAGAGAATGAATGCCTTCAGAGCCAGCTCGGTCTTCTCAGGGCTTACTCCCTTCAGAACGCCGACGCTGTTTCCGCCGTTGGTGCTCTGCCTATAGGTCTCGCTGTCAACGGTAGCATCGTCAGGCATGGGCCAAGGAATGATACCGATGCTCTCGCCTCTGGCCGCGCACTCCGTGGAGTGTCCGCCGATCATCCAGCCGCCGCAGTCGGTGAACACGGTAGCTCCCTTTCCGAAGTCATTGCCGCCCCTGAGCCATTCCGGGGTATAATCGTCCTGCAGATGGCAGGCCGTCAGAAGCTCCTCGTCCACCAGCTCCTGAATGTAAGCCACGGCCTCGATAGTCTCTGCAGAGTCTGCAGTCACGCCGCCGTCATAGATGGCGCCGCCGTTGGCATGAACCGCGCCCAGAGCCGCATAACGGAAATCCGTCTCATAGGCCTGAACATAATCATAGTAAGCGCCGTCGGGAGCTGCCACATTGGAATAATATGCCTTGATTTTTGCAAGATAATCCTTGAAGGTACTCCAGGTCCACTTGCCCTCCTTGAAGAGATCCGTGGGGTAGATGGTCTTGCCGTTCTCGTCCTTGAGAGAGTCAACCGCCTCCAGCATGGTCATGTTTACGATCAGAGGGAAGCTTGTCTCACCGAACTCATAGCCCAGCAGATAGTAGCCGTCAAATACAGAACCCTTCAGCAGCCAGGAAGCCTCATCATCCTCAAACAGACCCGTGTATGCACTCAGATCCTGAAGCACGTTCTGGGCCAGAATGGTAGGCTCAACACCGCCCCACATCAGAGCCAGATCGCAGATAGGATCCTGCGCCAGCACGCTGGTCATCAGATCCGAAGCCACGTCCACAGGATACTGCAGAAACTCAAACTCTACGTTGTAGGCTTTCTTGATAGCTTCCAGACCCGCCAGAGCGGCCTGACGCTCACGCTCGCCCATGGTATACTCGCCTGTCACTTCATCCGTATAATAAGGATCCAGCTCGGGCACCCAATGCGTACCAAAGCGAATCACGGTAGGCTCACCGGAAGCCGCCCCCCCTACATCGCTTGCGTCGCTTGCATCGCCCTCGTCGGACGGCTCACCTGCCGAAGAGCTCTCCGGTTCCGAAGACAAAGATGTACTATCCTGAGGCGTGGACCCGTTGGCAGGCTCATCTTCATTTCCGCAGGCCGCCATTGAAAGCACCAATGCCGCACTCAGCACCAGACTCAACAACTTTCTTTTCATACTTTTTCCTCCTTTATATTGCCGATTCTGCAATCAGCTCATAATTTAGCTTATTTCATTTCACTATTTTTGTCAATGGTTTTTCTGAAATCGATTTCACAAAAAGCGCACTTTGTAAGAAATATATAAATATCTGTATGATTTTTATGCATTTTCTACAACGCTCTTCTGCTTCTTTCATAGTACTTCCAAGCGGGGATGGTACAATGTACGATGGCGCAATATATGCCCCCTCCCCGGCCAGACCTCAGCCGAACAGCTGGCGCTTTTATACCACCACGCCCTTCTGCAGCAGGATATTGGCATACAGCGCGCTCTCCCCCGTGGCAATGAAGGCGTAAGCGCCTCTGGCCTCCTCGTAAAAAGCAGATTTCGTCAGCTGACCCACGGCGCCTTCCCCCCGCTGATCCGCCCCTGCCACCAGTTCCTTGTAAGAGTCCCAGATGGGCGTCTCCACCGGGTCACCCGGCAGCACCTCCATCAGACATACGGGATGCTCCACATAAGTGTCCAGCGGAAAAAGCTGCAGCACCGCCTCCAGCACCTCGCAGGCCCCATGCCCGTCCATACGGATCACGATGCCGTTCTTTCCCACAGACTCCGCCGGAAAATTGCCGTCCCCAATGACGAGCTTGTCTCCATGCCCCATTTCGCACAGCACCTTCAGCAGCTCCGGAGACAAAATTTTCGGAATTCCCTTCAGCATAATCAATCTCCTATTCCAGTATTTATTCCAGTTCCGTCTCTTTTATTCCAGTACCGTCTCTTCTCTTCAAGCGCCCTTGAATGGGAAGGATTTCCGGCCGCATGTGCATGCGTCCGTAAATCCTTCCGGGCGCTTTTCGTTCCGAGACTGTTAATTTATTCCAGTTCTCATTCCAGTTCCGTCTCTTTTATTCCAGTACCGTCTCTTCTCTTCAAGCGCCCTTGTAGGGGAAGGATTTCCGGCCGCAGGTGCATGCGTCCGTAAATCCTTCCGGGCGCTTTCCGTTCCGAGACTGTTTATATATTCCAGTTCTCATTCCAGTTCCGTCTCTTTTATTCCAGTTCCGTCTCTTCTCTTCAAGCGCCCCTGGATGGGAAGGATTTCCGGCCGCAAGTGCATGCGTCCGTAAATCCTTCCGGGCGCTTTTCGTTCCGAGACTGTTTATAAATATTCAAGCGCCTCTAAACTCTCTATTTTACGATGACGCCATCGGGATCCCAGAGATCCTCCCAGCCCTTAGCGCCCTCCCAGAGGAAGACCTGACCCTTGATCAGGCGGCAGTTTCTGTCCTCCCTGCGGATGGCCTCCATCTCCTCCTCCGTGAGAGGATCCTCCGTGACGCACTTCAGGTTGGAAATGTACTGGGGCTCCTTCACGGAGAAGGGAATGGGCACTTGTCCCCTCTGTGCCGCCCATTTCAGGCAGATCACAGCCGGATGTACCCCATGGGCCAAAGCCGCCGCCGCCACAGCCGGCAGGGCGGTGTCCGCCACATCCTCCTCGGTTCTGTCCCGCTCAGGTCTGGAGGGGGAGCCTATGGGGCAATAGCCTATGGGCAGGATGCCGCGGCTCACGGCATAGTCAAACAGCTCCTGCTGCTGAAAAGAAGGGTGCAGCTCCATCTCCAGCGCCGCGGGCCGTATCCTGCAGAGAGGCAGCACCGCCTCCAGCTTAGGGATAGTCATGTTGCTCATGCCGATATGCCGCACCAGCCCCTGATCCACCAGCTCCTCGCACTGTCTCCATGCAACCATGAATTCCTCCGTAGAAAAGGGCCTTGAATCGGGATTGCGGGAATCGCCGCTGCAGCCCGGCGCATGGTAATTGGGAAAAGGCCAGTGGACAAAATATAAATCAATATAGTCCAGCTTTAAGTCCGCAAGACTTTTTTTGCAGGACTCCGTCACCTTCCCCTCTCCGTGCATGTCGTTCCATACCTTGGAGGTGACGAACAGCTCCCTGCGGTCTGCCACCTTTTCCTCCATGATGCGCTGCAGAACCTCCCCGATACGGTCTTCGTTCTGGTAGACGGAAGCGCAGTCAATGAGACGGTATCCGTACTTTACCGCGCCGTACACCGCTTCCGACACCTGCTCCGGGCCGTATTTGTCCGAACCGAAGGTTCCCAGACCCACGCAGGGTATTTTGTCGCCATTGTACAATGTCCTAAAAGGAATCTTGTCCTGATCGATTCTGTTTTCCATATTCATACCTCTTTTCGCCCGCCTCGGCAGACATTTAAGTTTACAAAGATCAATCCCCGAAAGTAACGGCAACCTTGCCGCACTCCCCGCCCGCCATGAGCCGGTATGCTTCCGCCGCCTGCTCAATGGAAAATTCGTGGGTGATCAGATCCTCAGGATGAATGTTCCAGCGCACCAACCGCTCCACCAGCTCCTCCATCTTCCACAGAGACGTGACCCAGGAACCGTAGATGGTCTTCTGACCGTGAATGATGTCCGGGCTGGGGTTGAAGGTACAGGTTCCGCCCTCTCCCACAAATGCGATCTTTCCCCATTCTCTGGTGGCCCGTATAGCCAGCTGCCTTCCCCCGTCGTTGGCGGAAGCATCGATAGCCCTCTCCACGCCTCTCCCGCCGGTGACGGCAAGAATATTCTCCAGCGCGTCGTCCCCCGGCTTGAACACATGATCCGCCAGCCCCAGCTTCTTGGCCAGATCGATACGATAATCGTTCATCTCCACCCCGATCAGCTGATTGGCCCCCATAGCCTTGGCCAGCATCAGCGCGGCAAGCCCCACCGGGCCCAGCCCCGTCACCAGCACTGCGTCATTGCCGCAGATACCGATTTTTTCGATGGCCTCATACACCGTCCCGAAGCCGCAGGCCACCTGCGCGCCGTCCTTATAGGTCAGCTCCTCAGGCAATGCCACCAGATCCTTTTCCTCCGCCAGAATATAGGGCGCCATGCCGCCGTTGCGCTGCCAGCCGTAGGCCTGACGGAATTTGCTCTTGCAGGATATGTAATATCCTCTCCGGCAGTCGTTGCACACGCCGCAGCCGGAAATATGGTACACGATTACCCTATCGCCCTTTTTGAACCGCTTAAGCCCTTCTCCCTCCTGAACGATCACGCCGCAGGGCTCGTGGCCCGCCACCATGCCGGGAATGTAGCCCTCCGGTCCCTTTCCGGTGTGCTCCTTGTAAATGCAGCGGATATCGCTGCCGCAGATAGTGGTAGCCTTGGTCTGCACAAGCACCTGTCCATGCCCCGGCACCGGCACCTCGAAATCCTTCAGCTCCACCGTGCTGTTTCCGGGCAGCACTGCTCCCTTCATCAACATTTTCACTGCCATAAACCCAATCCCTCTCTTTCCGCACGCCTTTGTGCGCTTTTATAAATATCGCCGCGGGAAACCTCCCGCGATAAAATGTCATACTTTTATTATAACAGCGGCATATCTCCGTACAAGTTTATTTCCTGCCTATTTGTGAATAAAAATGTCGTGTTTTTATAGATTTTATGATAATATAGATTCGGAGGAACAAAACCTGCCGATACCGGATTTCCAAAAAAGAAGGAGACGCTATGAGAACTCTTTATACCGACATGAATATCCGCTTCACCATGGACGGCATTCCCGTCCACGGGCTGAACATCGCCTTCGAGCGCTTTACCCGCGCCATTCCCGCCCACAGCCACGGAAGCGGCTGCTACGAGATTCACTACATCCCCTTCGGATACGGGAAACTGGAAGCTCAGGGGCGGTATTACGACATTGTGCCCAACACGCTGTTCATCACCGGTCCCCATGTGGAGCACGCCCAGACTCCCCAGCCTGAGGATCCCATGCAGGAGTACTGCGTCTATCTGAAGACACTCGGAAGTTCCCGGAGCAAAAAGCCCTCCCCCGTGATGGAGGCTTTTACATCCACCCCCTTTTGGATCGGGAAGGACACCCAGGGGATCCTTTCACTGATGAGACAGCTTTTCGACGAACTGGCCCACCGATACATCGGCTACCAGAATCAGGTGGAGCTGCTCCTGTCCCAGCTTCTGATCCATACGGTGCGGAATTACCGGCAGCACCGGGTTTCCCAGACCTCCTTCGCCCGCAGCAATCTGGCCCATTCCCAGTCGGTGATCATCGAAGAGTATTTCCTTTACGAATACCCTTCCCTCTCTCTGGACGCTCTGGCCCGGAGGCTGCAGCTGAGTCCGAGGCAGACTCAAAGGCTGTTGATGGAATATTATGGAAAGACCTTCCAACAGAAAAAAGCGGAGGCCCGCATGTCGGCCGCCGCCATTTTGCTCTCCGATAAGAGCAGAAGCATCGCCTCCATTGCGGAGGCTCTGGGATATTCTTCCGGTGAGCATTTTTCTTCCGCCTTCCGAAAGTACTACAATACAAATCCCCGGGAATACAGAAAACTGCTCCAAAGCCCTTCCGAGGATTCGTCTCTCACGAAGCCCTGACTATGGAAGTGCTGCTGCGGACCACCAGCGTGGGCTCCACCAGCTGGCGGGCAGGAGGCTCCTGCCCCTCTATGGCGCGGATGGCAGTTCCTATGAGCATTTCCCCGAAGTGCTGATAATGGTACTCTACGCTGGTCAGCATGGGCGTCACCAGCTCCGCCATATAGCTGTTGTCATGACTGATGACGGAGATATCCTCCGGTATCCGGAAGCCTGCCTCCCGTATGCTCTTCATGGCTCCCACCGCAGTGAAGTCATTGACCGCGATCACCGCCGTAGGCACATGGCCCTGAGCCAGCATGGCCCCCATGGTGGCGTAGCCGCTCTCCGGGTCATAGCCGCCGTTCTTTCCCACCAGCTCCGGCAGAAAGGGAATATCGTACTGCTTCAGCAGCTGGGTATAGCGCTGAAATTTGTCATGGGTGGAGGCAATGTCCATCCAGCCGCCCACGAAGGCGATCCTGCGGTGCCCCAGCCCCAGCAGATGTTCCATGATCAGCTCAATCCCTCTCCCGTCGTCAATACGGACCTGATAGCAGCGCTGCCCCTCCAGATTACCCGTGGTAACCATGGGAATACGGCCCGTGACCTGCTTCACCTTTTCCAGATAATCAGGATTGAGGACCATATCGTCTGCCCGCCCGCCGATCTGGATCACCGCGTCCACCCTCTGCTCCTGAAATTTCTCCAGCTGGAGCTTCTCCCGAACAGTGTCCCCCAGTGAATTGCCCAGCACTACCATATACCCATACTCACTGGCCGCCAGCTCGCAGGCCACGAACATTTCCGAATAAAAAGGATTGCGCACGTCTGCGGCCACGATACCGATCACCTTGCTTCTGGTGTCGGTCAGCCCTCTGGCCAACGCATTGGGCGTAAAATCGTACTTCTCCATCAGCTTCAGAACCTTGTCCTTCTTGTCCTGACGCACGTTGGCATTGCTGGTCAAAACTCTTGACACCGTAGCCGCCGACACCCCCGCCTCTTTCGCTATGTCGTAGATCGTGACCGCTTTTCCCTCGTTTCTTTTTGCCTTATCCATTCCTATTGTTCAAAAACCCCTTTATCGCCCTTTTATTTACACCAAAAAAACAATTCCGTCATCTGGTGGACAGAAACTCATATTCCCGCTTTGCCTGCTCATCGTCCGGATAATTCTTCAGATATGTCCCCATGAGCTCATACGCCTGCTTGAACTCCCCGAGATGTTCATACGCCACAATCTCGTTAAAGGACAAGGTCTGCAGCATGGTGGCGTTTTCCATCCGCTTTCCCGTCTGGAAGGCCTCCAGAGCCTTTTGATACTCCCCCTTGGCCATCTCGCACAGCCCCAGCTGATTGTATACCTCCGCCGTGCCGCCGTTCTTGCTGATATAGCTGTTGTAGACATTGGCGGCATAATTATAGTCTCCCGTGGCCTCATAGGCCTTGCCCAGATACAGATAACTCTCCGCTCCGCCCTTTTCTCTGGCCTCCTCCAGAGCAAGGCACGCGTTCTGGTATTCCCCCAGATAATAATAGATCCTTCCCACGGCATATTTATCCATTGGCTTATCCTTGTTCTCAAGAGCCGCCCGCAGGTAGACCTTTCCGTCCTCACCAAAGCCGAAATACTCCAGTACCTCGTGAATCTCTATGACTCTGTCGTAATTATAAGGATCCATGGAGATCACCTTGTCGAAATCCTCCTTGGCCCCCTTATGATTTCCAAGCTGCAGACGCACGTTCCCCCGGAGGAAATAGGCGTCCTTCTCATCAGGGCGCAGAGCCAGCACCGCATCATAGATAGGCTCCGCCTCGCTGTATCTGCCGCTTTTCGTATAGGCGGCGGCAAGATAAAAGTTCAGGTCGAAGTCCACATCCTCCACCAGACCGTCGCTGCCCGCCAGAGCTTCCTCGAAGCAGGCGGCCGCCTGCGCGTAATCTGTCAGCCCCATATAGGCGATGCCCCGGGCCCTGTTTACCATACGGAGGTTTTCCCCCTCTTCCTGCGCCGCGTCCAGCATCTCCAGCGCCTCCGTGTAGTTCAGCTCTTGTATCATGCCCATTGCGCTCTGGGTCTTCTCCCCCTCGCCGCCGCAGCCCCCCAGCGCCAGAATCACTCCGGCGCAGACCGCCGCACATATGAGCCGCCGATTTTTCGTCCTAAATGTCATCTCCTCACTGCTCCCACTCTACATCACCTTATGCCCCTTTGCCCTGCCCGGTCTCCTTTTAGCCCTCATCCAGAGAGGAGGTGCAATGAGGACACCTGACCGCCTCAATGTGAATTTCGCTGAAGCAATAAGGACATTTCTTGGTAGTGGGGGCAGGCGCCGCCTCCTCCTTCTTCCTCATCTTGCCGCCGATGGCGTTGATCCCCTTGATCAGGCAGAAAATAACCAGCGCCGTGATCAGAAAATTAATGACGGCAGTGATGAAATTGCCGTAATTGAGCACCGGAGCATTCTCTCCGCTCCCCAGCGTCACGGTGAGATAGCTAAAATCCGTCCCACCGAAGATCCCCAAAACAGGAGTCAATATATCCTTATTCAGAGAGGTCACGATGGAAGTGAACGCGCCGCCCACGATGACGCCTACCGCCATGTCCAATACATTGCCTCTGGTGATGAATTTCTTAAATTCCGCTATAAAGCCCTTTTTCTTATCGCTTTTACCGGCCATATGTCCCTCCTTGGTTTTATTCCTTATAAACATCACTGTTGTGACGGATTCTGATCCATGCTTTTCCACATCTTGAATTATAGTAGCATAAAAATTCCATATCCACAACCCATTTATTTACTGCTTTTCCACACCCCAAAACGCCTAATGCTTATTTGAAATCCCAAAGATCCGCTCCGTGTTCCTCCTTGCGTTCTCCGCCAGAACATCCTCTTCCACCTTCATATGCCTTGCCAGCTCCCCCGCCACGTACTTCACATTCCGGGGCACGTTTGTTCTGCTTAGACCAGGCACATTCTTGGGCGTCAGATAGGGAGCGTCCGTCTCCACCAAAATCCTGTCCAGCGGTATCAGGGACACGGCCTCCCGCAGTTCCCTTCCCCGGAAGTCGTCACAGATCCATCCCGTGATGCCGATAGAAAAACCCATGTTTAGATACTTGTCCAGCGTGGCCTTATTCCCCGTAAAGCAATGCACCACCGACTTGGCGCAGATTTCAGGATGTCTTTTGAACCTCTTCACGAAATCCTCCGCCGCGCTGCGCTCATGGAGAAACAGCGGCATGTCCAGCTTTTCCCCAAGGGCGATGTGCTTTTCCAGACATCTGATCTGATTCTCTCTGGAAGAAAACATTCTGTCGTAATCAAGCCCGCACTCCCCCACCGCCACCACTTTTTCGTTTTCCGACAGAATCCGCTCCATGAGCCGGAAATCCTCCTGTCCGGCCCTGTCCGCATTGTGGGGATGAATCCCCGCCGTGCCGTAGACATCTCTGGTTTTTACGAAGTCGTGAATCTTTTGATTCTCTTTCATGCTCGTTCCGGTAAGGATGCAGCAGACGCCTGCATCTGCGGCCTCCAGAACAATCTTCTCCGGATCCAAAAACTGTCTGCAGAAAAGATTTACGCCTATATCATAATACTTTATTTCCACCCCGTTCACCTCCGCAGCCGTGTATTCATATTGTTTCGCACCGGACATCCGCCCCGCTTAGGGCCGGACCCGTTTCAAAAAAAGTTTCAAAAAAGCTTCAAAACCCCAGCAAGACAAGTATACCACACAAAAAACAAATCTGCCACTGTTCCTCAGAATATTTACAAGAAGGCATCAGGATACTTATAGGAGGACATCAAAATTTTACAAGAGAACACCAGAACACTTATAGAAGGCGCATCAGGATTTTATAGGGGAGCATTTGGCTCAAGAGAACTTGCCCTTGCTGCGGATTTGGTGTATACTGAATTTCACTGCGAGGAGGTATATTATGACAAAACAGGAAATTTCCGAGATCAAGAAGCTGCTCACCCCCAGAAACTGCTCCATCACCCGTATCTGCGGCTGCTACGTGGACGGTGAAAAGAATAAGAAGACCCAGCTGAAGCAGGCTTTTCTGGCCCTGCCTGAAGAAGAAATGTTCAAATATTTCGAGATTCTCCGAAAGGTTCTGTCCGGAACCTTGGGCAAGAATCTGCTGAACCTGGAATTCCCTTTGGCCAGCGAGCTGATTCTTTCCGGAGCCGGCTCTTCTGGGGACGTGCCAAAGGACATGGCCCACCCGGAAGCGGCCTCGGCCCAAGACGACGCCCAAGCCCCGGAAGAGCTTACCGGCGGCCCTTACGGCCTGCCAAAGGATTCAGCCCCTCAGGAGGGCACTCAGGCCTTTCTGCTGCGGCTGCGGGACAGCAGGCTCAAGGACGAACAGCTGCTGGAGGAATATTATGACAGAATCATAGAAAACTATGAGTACGTGGGGAATTACTTGATCCTTATAATCCATGACGCCTATGATGTGCCGGGCAGGGCCACCGACGGTCTGGACATGGAGGATGCCTCCGAGGAGGTATACGAATACATATTGTCCTGCATCTGCCCTGTAGAGCTGTCCAAGCCGGGCCTGAGCTATGACGCGGAGGAAAACACCTTCCGCAACCGCACCAGGGACTGGGTGGTGGCTCTTCCCGACGCAGGCTTTCTGTTCCCCGCCTTCAACGACAGAAGTTCGGATATCCACAGCACCCTCTACTACTCCAAGAATCCCGAGGAGCTGAAGGAAAACTTCGTGGAGCAGCTGCTGGGATGCCCCCTGCCCTTGTCTGCAGAGACCCAGAAGGAGACCTTTCAGGCCTTGATCGAGGACACTCTGGGGGAGGACTGCGGCATCGAGATGGTAAAGAATATCCACGATAGGTTAAGCGAACTGGCAGAGGAGCACAAGGAATCCCCGGAGCCTCTGGTGCTGGACAAAAATGAAGTCAAGACCATTTTGGCCGACAGCGGAGTAGCCAATGAGAGGCTGGCGGACTTTGATAAATATTATCAGGAGACTGCCGGTGAAGACACTCCCCTATTTATGAGCAATGTGATAAATACCCGTTCCTTTGAGGTGAAAACTCCTGATGTGGTGGTAAAGGTAAAGCCCGAACGCACGGACTTAATCGAAACCCGCACCATAGACGGCAGAGAATGTCTGGTGATCGCCTTGGACGGCGGCGTAGAGGTAAACGGCATCTGTGTGCGGAGCAATCCGGCCTCCTCTTCCGAGGAGGCCTAAGGGCTCTCCGCAAAAACCGGCCTGCTTTCTTGACTCAGCGCCCTGCCAGCACGTCGAACACCGGCCTGCAGGCGGGGTAGATTTCCTTGAACTGCTTATATCTGGCATCATATTTGGCGGACAGCTCCGGATCCGGCTCCACCGTGTCCACCACCTTCACTACCTTGGCGGCGATCTCTTCCACGCTGCCATACTCTCCGCAGGCCACCGCCGCCAGCATGGCGCCGCCCAGAGCGGGGCCTTCCTCGCTCTCAATCACATCCACCTTCAGATTTAATATATTGGCAATAATCTTTCTCCACAAGGGGCTCTTGGCTCCGCCTCCGCAGATCTTGGTGCGCTCCAGCCGTATGCCCAGCGACTTGGCCACTTCCAGAGAATCCCTCAGGGCAAAACCCACTCCCTCCAAAACCGCCTGAGTCATATCCCCTCTGGATGTATCCATGGTCATACCGATAAAGACGCCTCTTGCGTCAGGATTATTGTGGGGAGAGCGCTCTCCCATGAGGTAGGGCAGGAAATATACATGATTCTCCCCCAGCTCACCCACTGCCGCCTGCTCTGCGGCATAATCCCCCGTGCCCACGATTCCGTCCATCCACCACTTATTGCAGGAGGCCGCCGAGAGCATACATCCCATCAGATGATACCTTCCGTCCGCATGGGCAAAGGAATGAAGGGCGTTGAACCTATCCACGCCGAAATTCCGGGAGGAAATAAATATGGTGCCGCTGGTTCCCAGAGAGATATTGCACATATTGTCCCCCACGGTGCCGGTTCCCACCGCCGCCGCCGCGTTGTCCCCGGCTCCCGCCGCCACAACCACGTTCTCGGAAATCCCAAGCTCCCCGGCCACCTCAGGCAGTACCCTGCCTACGGCTTCATAGCTCTCGTAACATTTGGCAAGCTGCTCTTCTCTGACGCCGCAGATATCGCACATCTCTTTTGACCAACAACGATTCTTTACATCAAAGAGCAGCATGCCCGATGCATCGGAGACATCCGTGCAGTGTACTCCCGTCAGCTTATAGGCGATATAGTCCTTGGGCAGCATGATCTTTGCGATTCTGGCAAAATTCTCCGGCTCATGCTTTTTCATCCAGAGTATCTTCGGGGCCGTAAAGCCGGCGAAGGCGATATTTGCCGTATACTCCGACAGCTTCTCCCTGCCGATGCAGTCATTGAGATAGGCAGTCTCCTCTCCCGTTCTGCCGTCGTTCCAAAGAATGGCAGGCCGTATGACCCTATCCTCTTGGTCCAGCACCACCAGCCCGTGCATCTGGCCCCCGAAGCTGATACCGGCCACCTGCCCCTTATCCGCGTCCTTCAGCAGCTCCTTCACGCCTTCTATGGTCTGCTCATACCAGTCCTCCGGATTCTGCTCCGACCAGCCCGGATGGGGAAACTGCAGAGGGTACTCTCTTGATACTGTATTCAGTATCCTTCCCTCCCTGTCCATCAAAAGCAGCTTCACCGCCGATGTGCCCAAATCGATCCCTATATACAACATATCAATCCTCCTATTCCGGTTCCGTATGTAATCTCACCCCAATATACTGCCCAGCGTACCGAACAGATTATCCACGTCGATGGGCTTTGCTATATGTCCGTTCATGCCGCTCTGGAGAGCCGCCTGTCTGTCCTCCTCAAAAGCGTTGGCAGTCATGGCCACGATGGGAATGGAGGCAAGCTCCTTGTTCTCCAGACTCCTGATGGCTCTGGCGGCATCATAGCCGTTCATCACCGGCATCTGCACATCCATAAGCACCACCTGATAATATCCCGGCGTAGATTTGGTCAGCATATCCAAGGCGATCCTTCCGTTCTCCGCCACCTCCGTGGTAAAGCCTGCATCGCCCAGAATCGCCACCGCAATCTCCTGATTCAGCTCCACGTCCTCTGCAAGCAGAATTCTCCCCGGCTGGAACTTCACCGGCTTCTTCTCGACGTTTTTCTCCTTCTCCTCCTCATATCCAACCACCGAATGCAGGCAGTTGCGCAGCTCCGATAGGAACAGAGGCTTGCCGCAGAACGCCGTGACTCCGGCCTCCTTGGCCTCCTCTTCGATATCCGACCAGTCGTAGGCCGTCAGGATAATGATGGGCACATCCTCCCCCGTCTCCTTCCGGATCCTTCTGACCACCTCGATACCGTTCATATCCGGCAGCAGCCAGTCAATGATATATACACAATAATCATCACCCCGCATCACTGCCTGACGGGTACGCAGAACGGCCTCCTTTCCTGACAGAGTCCACTCTGCCCGCATGCCGAACTGCTGGAGCATATAGGATACACTGTCGCAGGTATTGAAGTCATCGTCCACCACCAGCGCCCTGCAGTTCTTCAGGGCGGGAATCTCCATAGCCTCCTTGGGTCCGGAATGCAGCCGGAACATAAGGGATACGATGAATTCCGTTCCCACTCCCTGCTGGCTCTTCACCTCTATGGTGCCGTTCATCATGTCCACGATATTCTTGGTGATGGCCATTCCCAGCCCTGTGCCCTGAATCCTGCTGATGGTGCTGGTTGCCTCCCTCTCAAAGGGCTCGAAAATATGCTCAAGGAACTCCGGGCTCATGCCGATGCCGTTATCCCTGACTCGGAACTCATATTTTGCATATCCCGCAGGGGCTCCGCCCTTTTCCGAGATCCTCATGCTCACGATGCCGCCTGCTCCGGTATACTTGATGGAATTGCTCAGCAGGTTCAGAAGCACCTGATTCAGCCTAAGCCTGTCACAGTATACCTGCTCGTTTATCACGTCCACAGCGTCTATATGAAGCTCCAGCTGCTTTGCATGGATATCCGCCTGCACAATATTGCATAGGCTGTGGAGGACTTCCGGCAGGCTGCAGGACTTCTCCTCCAGATTGATCTTGCCGCTCTCGATCCTGCTCATGTCCAGAACGTCATTGATCAGACTCAGCAGATGGTTGCCCGAGGTCATGATCTTTTTCAGATACTCCTCCACCTGATCCTTTCGGTCGATATGGGTGATGGCCAGAGCCGTGAAGCCGATAATGGCATTCATGGGCGTGCGGATATCATGAGACATGTTGGAGAGGAACACCGTCTTTGCCTTGCTGGCCTTGTTGGCCTGAGACAAGGCATCCTCCAGAAGGCTTTTCTTCTCCATCTCGCTTCTGGTCTCCTCGTCCACGCTGTGAAAGCCCAGCACCACGCCATGGCTTTCGTCCCAAGAGCCTGCCCGCACGATCTTCACCTGAAAATATTTCATTCCCTTGGCCGTAAGCGTGCGGTAGTTCACACTGTAGAGCTTCTTCTGGGAGAGTTCCTGCCTGATCTTGTTCCCGGAGCAGAGCATGGAAAACATCTCCTTATCCTCCTCGTGGACAAACCTATGTACATACATCTCCATGCTCTCGTCCAGAGAACTTGCCTCGGTGAATACGCCTCCGAACAAAGCATCGTCTTCGTCATCGTCCCGCAGTCGCATTCCCTTTCCCGTGTCCAGATTATAAAAGCAGACCAGATTGTAATCCATACTCAGCGCCTGAATCAGCTCCTTCTGACGCCTTTCCTTCTGCCTCTCCTCATTCTTCTGCTCCGTGCAGTCCAGCAGAAAACGCTGGTAAAACAGCTCGCCGTTCTCCTCAATGAGCTTGATGTTTCCCATAATGTGCAGCAGCTCGCCGCTCTTATGGCGCACCCTATATTCCACCCCTACACTGTCGCCGTCCTTCTTCAGCCGCCGAATATGCTCCCTGACCATGTCTCCGTCTTCTTCCAGAACAGTGGGGGCTACCATGTGGAAGCCTTCCGCTATCATCTCCTCCGAGGATTCATAGCCCAGCAGCCGAAGGGCAGCCTTGTTGATGCTGAGGATCCGGGCACCGTCCAAGCTATGACAGATCACCCCGCAGTCCATGGCCGTGAACATGGTCTCCAGAGCGCGGTTCTTGTTGGTGATCTCCTTTTCATAGCTCCGCTCCTGCGTCACGTCCATGGCAACCCCCACGGTTCCCATAACGCTTCCGTCAACGTCATACAGAGGTGATTTATACGTTGTCAATATTTTTTTCTCGTCTCCGCTCTGGACGATCTCGTCCGAGATGCAGGTAGACTTTCTGAGCATCACCATACGTTCCGATTCTATACAAGCAGGATCGTCATGCTCCACGTTCCAGATATAGGCATGGCCCCGCCCTTCTACCTGAGCCTTTTCCTTGTTCACCGTCCGGCAGAATGCATCATTCACCTTCTCATGGATACCGTTTTTATCCTTGTACCAGACAAGGTTCGGTACATTGTTGATGGTGGCGTCCAGAAAGTGGCTGGTCTCCCAGAAGTCTTTCCCAGTCTTGTAAGTCTGCTGCCACCTCAGGAATCGGAACCTAAGCTCTCTGTCAGAAGCCGGAAGCACCCATATGTCTTTAGCGTCCCAGCAGCTGTCCTCCAGAAGCCCCAGCCTCTCCCTGTCAACAAGCAGAATAAGCTCTGCATCCGCCGACTTGTTCTTTATCAGCGAATCCAGAGCTTCCTTTATTTCCATCTCCTGCAAATTCACGAAAATCGCCCCGGCCTCAGCTGCCAACGCCCCGTCGGGCCTGCTGCTTTCTGAGAATTCATGGGTAAAATGCTCCAATGGAGTCATTTCCTTCATAATTTCAAACGCTCTGCACGGACGGCCCGCTAAATACAGCCGAAGATGACAATGATACATATCAGTTTTCCTCACTTTTCGCATGGTAAGCTGCTAACAAAGCAATCAATAATATTTTAACAAACATACCAATCCATGTCAATCTTTATTCTTATACTGACCTTCAACGAAAATGCCGGAATCCATCTGTTTTTACGCCTCACTCCCTGCTGATCATATACAGAGAATAGAAATACTGTCTCTGCTCCATAAGCTCACAAAAACCGCCCTGCTCCGCCACCTTCCCGTTTCGCATGACAATGATTTCATCAAACCGTCTCAGCGTCTTCTCGTCCAGTTTGTGGGTCACCACCAGTCTGGTCAGCCCCTGAATGTCCAGAATGGCGTTGGTAACGCCCGCCGCCGTCTCCGCGTCCAGCGCCGAGGTGGCCTCGTCCACCAGCATCACCGAGGATTTCCGCAGCAGGCTTCTGGCTATGGCGATGCGCTGCTTCTCCCCGCCGGAAAGATGGGAACCACCCTCCCCGCAGGCGTAATCCGCTCCCCTCTCCTCCATGAGGCGGGCCAGACCTGCCTTCCGGATGGCCTGCTCCACCAGCTCTTCCTCAAACTCCTTAAACATACATATGTTTTTGCCGATCGTATCGTCAAAGATAAACACATTCTGCTGAATGACGGATATGACGTCGAATATACTGTCCGGATCCACCGCGCTGACTTCCTTACCGTCCATGGTGATGTTTCCTTTGTAATTGGAGTAGCTTCCCATGATCAGGCTCAGAAGAGTGGACTTTCCGCATCCGGATCCCCCCACGATGGCATAGCTCTTGCCCGCTTCAAACCGAAGCGTCACATCCCTTAAGGCCTCCCCGCTTCCGTCATAAGAAAAGTTCACATGGTCAAAACGGATTTCCCTGCGGATGTCCCCAAGGGCCTCCAGCTCCTTTTCGGAATTTTCCTCTTTCCCATAGCCCGCCATCTTCCCGATCAGCTCCATAGCCGCCTTGCGGTTGGCCCACAGCCCCGGAAATCGCTGGATGGGATTGATAATATAATTCATCAGCTGCACAAAGGCGATCACCACGCTGGGAGCAACCTGCCCCTGAATGCTCAGATAGGCACCATAGAGAAACACCACCATCTGTACTCCGAAGGCTCCCAGAAAGGACACCATATTCACCAGCTCCCCCGTCCTCCTTCTGCGGCACTTGCTCTTCTCCAGCTGCAGATTCTTCTCATAGTAGAGGGCGGATGCCTCGCTCTGGGCCTGAAAGCTCTTGATGACGCTCTGACCGCTGAGCAGATCCTTCACCAGAGAAACAAAGCCGGCATTTTTCTGACTGACCTCTTTCTCCTGTTCGGCCATGGTTTTCCCGAAGGGCAGAGAAAGCAGAATCAGCACCACGGCAAGCAGCAGCACCGCTACAGTCAGACGCCAGTCATAATACACCATCATAGTCAGCGCAGCCGCGGCCTGCAGCAAAAGAGAGGGGATCTCAAAATTGGCCAGCAGGTAGCTCCCCTCGATGGAGCCCACGTCATTGGTCAGCGCCGAGATATAATTTCCTGTATTTTCTTTCCCGAAGGAAGAGATGCTCTTTTTTGTTATAGTTTCAAAGGCCTTGTTTCGATACCCCAGAACCGCCTTTCTCATGAAGCGGTATTTGAAATGTCGATCCAGCATCCATATCCCGGCTATGATCCCCAAGAATATGACGGACTCAACCGTCTTGCCCAGCAGCGCTTCCATATCGCCTCCCATGGAAAGCTCCAGAAGCTCCTTCAGCAGGTACGCGATCATTACCTGCATCCCTCCGTTGGCCAGCGTGGTCAGCATTGCCATACAAAAATCAAATTTGTTTTTGTAATAGAATTTCCGTGTGTACTCTTTTATGCTGCGCTTTTCTGCCTTTGGGCCTGCCGTGCCTTGTGCTGCCCCCCTGCGCGCTGCCAAAGCTTCTCCTGCCGCAGGTGACTTAGCCGTCCTATGGTTCTGATTGCCGTGCCTTCGCTCTTCCCGGCCCTTGTTTTCTCTGCTCACCCTTTGTTCCTCCTTGTCTCTGAATGCTTCAGGGCAGCCGAAAACGGATTTCCTGCCAAAACCGCCCCTTTTCCCTGCCTCTGATCTTACATTACACAAGAGCCCTCCGGATGTAAATAGCTCCTGCACAAGAGGTAAATCGCCATGTATAAGAGGTCCAAAACGGGGCATGAACCTATTCTCAGATTCATGCCCCGTGCTCTTTTTAGAAAACCCTTCCCTTCATAATGTCATCCGGCTCCGCAGCCCTGACACATGTCATAATAATACTGGATTCCTCTATCCGTCTCCAGTCTCCCCACCCTCACGCCGTAAAGTCTCTCCACCACCCCGGCCTCCAATATCTCCTCCGGCCTCCCCCAGACTGCGATTTTCCCCTCCTGCAGGGCCGCAATCCGATCTGAGAGCTTCAGGGCAAGGAGAATATCGTGCAGAACCAGAAGAACGGTCTTTCCCTCCTCCGACAGTTTCCTGACCATTTCCCCGAAGCGAAGCTGCTGCCCGATGTCCAGATAGGTGGTAGGCTCATCCATGATGATCACCGGAGCCTGCTGGGCCAGCGCCATGGCGATATACACCTTCTGGCGCATACCTCCGGACAGCTGGGCCATAGGGCGTGCCGCCAGCTCCTCTATGCCCAGCTGACCCATGGCCTCCCCGGCGATTGCATAATCCCTTGGACCGTATCTTCTGGGGTACTCCAGATAAGGAAAACGCCCATGAAGCACCATACGGCCCGCGGATATATCGGGAACATTCTTTCCCTGCGGCAGATAGGCGGCTCCTCTGGCCAGCTCCGCCCGGGACATTGCCTTCACGGAAACGCCGCCCAGCCTGATATCCCCCCCGCTTAAGGGCACAAAGCCCAGCACCGCCCGAAGCAGCGTGCTTTTTCCGCTGCCGTTGCTGCCTATCAGCGTGGTGATTTTCCCTGCCGGAATCTCCAGATTCACGCCGTGCAGGATTTCACTCTTCCCGTACCCGGCGTACACATTCTCCAATTCAATCGCGCTCATTTCCCTTCCCCCTGCATCCGATGGCCGGCCCGATTCCATACACGGCCCTTCCTCCGTCCCTTGCCGCCGGCAAAAAACCCCTCCCTCCGTTTTGTCCTCCCATGATCAATCTCTTCTATGTCCTCCCTTGTGCCGCATCAGCAGATACAGAAACACCGGGCCTCCGATCACGGACATGAGGATACCCACCGGCAGCTCATAGGGAGCAAAAATCAGCCGGGAAGCCGTATCGCAGAGGGTCACGAAGCCCGCCCCGAAAATGGCGCACAAGGGCAGGAGCCTGCCGCTTTCGCTGCCGGAGAGCCTGCGGACAAAATGAGGCACGATCAGCCCCACAAAGCCCAGCAGCCCTGCAAAGCTCACTGCCGCCCCCGCAAGCAGCGCAGCCAGCGCCAGAAAGATCATGCGGTATTTCCCCACGGACAGCCCCACTCCTCTGGCTGTGTCGTCCCCCAGCCCCGCCACGTCCAGCTCGTTGCATAGGGTAAGCAGCGCAGCCAGCGCCAAAAGGATGATCCCCGCCGCCGGAGCCAGTCTGAGATAGGAGACAGAGGAAAAGCCCCCCACCCGGAAATCTATGCTGAGCATAGCCACCTCCGTGTCCAGAACCGTTATGGACTCGCATATGGCATTCAAAATGCTGTTCAGGGCCACCCCGCCCAGAATCACGGTAGTCTTGGACGCTCCCGTCCGTCTGGAAAAGAAAAAGATCACCAGAACCGTGGCAAGGCTTCCCCCGAAGGCCGCCAGCGAGACCCTAGGGCCCGATATGACCCCGAAGGCGCAGCAGACCGTGACCCCCAGCCCGGCCCCCGCATTGACCCCTATGATCCCCGGCGAGGCCAGCTTGTTGGCCAGAATGCTCTGCAGCACCGCCCCGGACACTGCCAGCGCGGCTCCCGCCAAAAGCGCCCCAAAAGTCCGGGGAAGCCTTGCATAGAGCAGAATGCTGCGACCCATGCCCGCGCTGCCTCCTACAAGGATGTCAAACAGCTCCCTTGGGGTGAACACAATATTGCCAAGGCATAAGCTCAGAACCGTTATGGCCGCGCAGACGCCCACCCCGCCCCACAGCAGACAGAGAAAGCGCCGCCGTCCCGCCGCAAACTCCTTTTCCATATCCGCTCCCCCTCTCCTTTTGTGGCGCCATGCCGTCCTTATACACGCCCGGCGCTGCTTTGCCGACATACTCTTTTCTCCGTCCAGAGGCATCCCAGCGCCTTTTTCCGCCGCGGGGCAATGCCTTCTATATGCCCTTACTCCCCTACGGCACAGCTTTGTACCGTCCTGATTGCGCCGGCTCTCACTCTCCGTACAGCATATCCTCCAACAGCTCATAGGCCTCCGCCCAGCGGGCGTTGGGCTTCAGATTATATAGATGCTTGTCCAGAAAATACAGCTTCTCGTTTTTCACGGCGTCCAGCTCCCCCCACAGAGGATTCTCCCGGAACATATTCTCCACATTCTTCTTTGTCCCTTCGGTATCGTCGCCGGACTGCACGATCAAAATCCGGTCCGGGTTCTGCAGCAATATGCTCTCGATACTCAGATTCTCTAAAAGACTATCCTCAGAATCCGCGATATTCACGCAGCCCAGACTCTCCACCATCTCCCCCAGCACGTTGCCCTTGCTGTTCTTGGCCCGGATGCTGGTGGCGGAGGCCCGCATCACCAGAACCGTCAGAGGCTCCCTCCCCTCATTGCGCTCCAGCACCTCGGTGATCTTTTCCTCCACCAAAGCTCCGTACTGCTCGTACCTCTCCGGGCGGCCTGTGATTTCCGTGCAGATCTTCAGCATTCTCAGATAATCTTCAAAGCAGGCCACGTCGAAGTAGGCCACCGTGATTCCCGCCCCCTCCAGCGCCTGCTGCCATTCCAGATGCTGGGACGTATTGGTGCTGGCCAGCACGAAATCCGGCTCCGCCGAAAGCAGCAGCTCCAGATTCAGCCTCTTAGTCTCCCCCAGATTCACGGTGCCCTCCGGCAGGGAAAGGTCAAAATCGTCAAAGGCGTCTTCCGGCGCCGCGCAGACCTGCTCCCCCGCCAGACTCCACATATCCGCATAGCTCCCCAGCAAGGCCGCCGTGCGCTCATAGGAGGTCACCGTCACCTCCCTGCCCAGATCGTCCGTGAAGGTATAGCTTTCTATCCCTACGGCCTCTTCCGTCCCCGGCTCTTTTGAAGATTCCCCATCCCCCGTCCCTGCCTTCTCCCCGCAGGCGCTCAGCGCCAGACAGCATATGGCCGCCGCAAAAAACAGTCCTCTTTTCATCTCAGTCCTCCCTCCCGCTATAAAACCGCCCCTCCCCATACAGCTTTCCTTAAAACAATAAAGCAAAGTCCGAGCCTTGCTAGGCTTTCATTCTCATAAGCCGAATACCCCGCAGCTTTTGCTGCAGGGTATTCAAATTCGTCAAATAGCCATGCTTGGGGAAACGAAACTTTAAGCCCGGCATAAATACCAGATATAAGTCAGAACTCGCCCCAATCCCCATGTAAAAAATCAACAAGTGGCCCCGCCCTTGACCTTCTTTTCCAGTATGGCCGACTTGTCTATGGTTCCGTGCAGAAGCTTATCCTGCACATAGTCGAAGCCCAGACGGTTCACCGTGTCCGCAAAACGCTCCCCCGTAATACCCTCGTCACGAAACAGCAGAATGGCCCTCTCTACCGTGTCCAGAACCTCCTCCTCGCTGACAAAGAGCTTATCCAGAGGACGGCCGTTGGCAACCTTCTTGCCCCATCTTCCGCCGATGTAGATTTTGCAGCCCTCCATATATTCTTCCGTGACGCCGAAGGGACATTTGCCCTTGCAGCGCCCGCAGCCGTTGCAGGCGTCCGTATCCACTCTCAGCACGCCGTCCTTCACTTCGGCCACTTTGACAGGGCAGCCCGTCTCCACCTGACACCTTGCACAGCCCCTGCATTTAGAGAAATCAAACAAGGGCACCCGCTGGCCGATGATTCCCAGATCGTTCAGATCCGGCTTCACGCAGTTGTTAGGACAGCCTCCCACCGCTATCTTGAACTTGTGGGGCAAAGTCACATCATGATACCCCTTGTAGAACCGCTGGTGGATCTTCTCGCTCAGGCCGAAGGTATCCACAAGACCGTACTGGCAGGTAGTCCCCTTGCAGGAGACCACGGGACGCACCAGAGAGCCCGTTCCCCCGGTCTCCAAATTGTTCTCAGCCAAAAACGCGATAACCGGATCGATATTTTCATAGGGAACACCCTGAATTTCCATGGTCAGCCGGGTAGTCATGGTGATCTCCCCGCTGCCGAAGCGCTCCGCCGCCTCCGCGATGGCACAATGCTCCTTGGCTGTAATCTTTCCGTTCTTGGTGATCACCCGGACATTGAACACATCGCCGTACCGCTTATCCTGAAGGCAGCCCAGCCCCTTCACCCGCTTGATCTCCTCCGCGGACAGCTTTCCTCCCGCGGGAACCCCCTTCTTGATCACATTAAAGCTGGCTCCGCCTTCCAAGACCTTCGTATTTACAAAGCCCAGCGCTTTCAGCTTATTCTGTGTCAGATATCCTCTCTTGCCCCTTGCGCATACTAACAGCAGCTTCTCGTCCTTTTGGAACCGGGCAAGCGCCTGCTCCGGCTTGGTCAGATCAAGCCACTCCGCGCCTGAAATCGAAGGCGCGGGATGGACGTCCACCAGACGATACCCCCCTGCGGCTCCCGCCGCATACTCGGCAGGCGTAAAGGACTCCAGACGGCCCGTTAACTTATTTACCAGCACGCCGCAGGCCGCCGCAAAAGGATGGATTGCTGTGGAAAAGGGCGGCGCGTATGCAAAGTCCATGGTGAGGAAATCCTCGGCCCGACAGCCCATGGAAATCCCTGTCACCGCGATATCCGCCATCTTGTCCACGGCTCCCGCGCCAATGACCTGCATCCCCAGAAGCCTATGGCTTTCCGCGTCCGCCACCAGCTTTGTGACAAAAATACCGGAATCAGGATAATAATGAGCCTTATCGTCCGTAACGCAGAGCGCGGACACCACACTGATGCCCTCCGCCTTAGCCTGCTCCTCAGTCATCCCGGTTCTGGCTCCATTCAAGTTCTCGGCAAGCTTTACAACACCCGTTCCCAGACACCCCGGATATTCCAGCTGATCCCCGCTCAGGTTCAGCGCCAGCGCCCTGCCTGCAATATTGGCCGTGGAACCCATGGCTGACCACTGCCGCTTTCCGGTGATTCTGTTCTTTACCAGCGCGCAGTCGCCCACCGCGTAAATGTCGGGCAGGTTGGTCCTCAGGAACTGATCCGTAAGGATGCAGCCTCTGTCCATCTCAAGCCCTATATCATTCAGGAATCTTGTGGCAGGGCGGATGCCCGCTGCCAGAACCACCATGTCAGCAGGGAGCACACCCGCGCCGGTGGCCACATGATTTACCCGCTCCTCCCCGCCTATGGCGTTCAAGGGTGTCCGTGTCAAAATGCGCATCCCTCTCCCCTGAAGCTGGCGGCGAACATAGTCCGCCATCTCCGGGTCAAAGATGTTTGGCATCAGCTGGGGCGCCATGTCCATGACCGTCACCGAAAGACCTCTGGCCATCAGGTTCTCCGCAACCTCCAGACCGATGAAACCGCCGCCCACCACCACGGCCCGCCTGCAGCCTTGCTCTTCGGCATATTTCCTTGCGGCAATGGCGTCCTCAGGAGTGCGGACGGTGAACACGCCGGGAAGCCCGGTTCCCTCCACGGGAGGAACCGAAGGTTCTGCTCCCACGGCAATTACAAGCTTATCGTAATTTACGGTATACAGCTCCTCCCCCTGCACGGAGACGGTCTTGGCCGCCGGATCCACCGCCACCACCTCGCTGGAGGTATGCACCTGAGTTCCCGTAAGCCCCATGAATTTCTCAGGGGTGTTCACGATCAGCTCCCCTTCCTTCTCTATGCTTCCTCCGATATAATAGGGCAGGCCGCAGCCTGCATAGGAAATATTCTTCCCCTTGGTATAGATCACAATCTCATCATTGGGATTCTCTCTTTTGAGCTTCGCGGCCACCTTGGTTCCCGCCGCAACGCCGCCGATAATGACAACCTTCATACAATTGACCTCCTATTCTGCTCCCATATCATAAGGCTTCAGGCTTACCGTCAGCTTCCCCTCCTCCGTAACCGCCGTAATCTCAATGGGATAGGAGAAGCTGTTCACAAACCGCAGATCCTTGGAATTTCCGGCAATGGTGGCATCCATTCCCCGGGGAACATAGTCCACGGGCAGGGAATGGGGATAGCGCTGAGTCACGGGAACTCCCGACACGACCAATGCCGAATACAGGGTGGAAGATACCTGACACAGACCGCCTCCCACACCTTCCACCACTCTTCCTCCGGAAAAGGCCGGGCCCATGACGTAACCGCCGCTCAATGAAATCGGGGATGCCGCCGCGCTGAAGGAAAACCGCTGTCCCGGCTGCAGCACCGTGCCGTTCACCTTGGAGGCTGCCAGCTCCACGTTGATAGCCCTCTGCTCCGAAGGATCATATTCGGTAGTATAGCTTCCGATGACGCCCTCCATGTCTTTGACAGCCGCCGTCCTGCCCTCATCTCTTCCATACTCTATGTAATGTCTGCAATAGGCTCCGTAGTCTGCCCCGAAAGCCGCCTGCAGATCTGTATAGCTCTCCATATAAGTGCGGAAGCAGAATTCCCCGTCTCCGGTTCTCCCCTCAAAGATGCCATAGCTTATAAAATGCCGGAAAAGCCCTTCCTCGTCGTATCCGATGGCCGCCTGCAAATCCCCGTAGGCATTATAATAATATTCAGCGTTAAACACAGCCCTGAAACTGTCGTAGTCGCTCTCCTTGATCTCCACTCTTTCCGCCGCCTGCGTCCTCACCGGAAACAGCAGCAGCGCCAACGCACAAAATACCACCGACAACCCAATCCCACATTTCTTCACTTTCGTATTCCTCACTTTTCTTTTTTCTTCTGAATCAATACCATATAAATTTATTTTCCGAAATTTGCATCGGTTTGTCAATACCTGAGTTTAAAAGAGGTACTAAAAACCGCCTTAGCGGTAATGCTTCCGCCCTCTGCCGCTCCTTCCCCAAGCGCCAGAGCCTCCCCTGACGGGCTCTCCTGCAGTAGCCTCATCCAATTCCCCGAAATAAGTTTTTTCCTTTGTGCCTCCCGTTAAGCTTTTTATCCTTTCCAGAAAGCGCTGGCCGTACCGGGCATATTTATTCTCGCCCACCCCGGATACCTCCAGCATCTCTCCCCGGTCAAATGGCTGCTTTACGCACATATCCACCAGAGTCTTGTCCGAAAAGATCATATAGGGCGGCATTCCCTCTTCCCTTGCAAGCTCCGTGCGAAGCTCCCGGAGCCTGTCGAAAAGCTCCAGACCTCTGGAATTCAAAATGTCCGACTTCCTTCTCTTTCCCCCCTTCGAGGAGCCTGACTCCTCCTGCTGCCCCGCCCCGTCCCTCTTGGGCCTTTTCAGGATCAGCTTTGCCTCCCCTTCCGTCAGCTCTCTGGTCTTTGCCGTGACCTTCAATAGGGCGTACTTGTCCTGAGTCTGGCCCAGAAACCCCTCCGTCAGCATCTGGGTGATCACCTCCCGCACACCGCCCAAGGACCATCCCTTCAGACGGCCATAGGCATGGTATGCCGAAACTCCGTACTCCCGCAGCTTGGCCGTATCCTCCCCGGCAAGTGTGCCCGCCACCACGTTGATGCCATACCGCTGGCGCATCTCCAGCACACATTCCGCCACCGCCTTGGCCTCCTTGGTTACGTCCGCCTCCTGAAACTCCTGCCTGCAGTTTCCGCAATTGCCGCAGGCGCCGCTGCCGTATTCTCCGAAATAGCGCAGAATGTATTCCCGAAGGCAGTTTCTCGTCATGCAGTAATTCACCATGACCTGAAGCCGCCTATTGTCCCGCTCCCCCATAGCGGCCAAATCCTCCGAAGATGCCCCGGCCGCCGGCTCCTTGCTCTCCAACAGGAAGCGGTTGATGATCACGTCCTGAGGGGAGTACAGCAGTACGCATTCGGAGGGTTCGCCGTCCCTCCCCGCTCTGCCGGCCTCCTGATAATAATTCTCCATGCTCTGGGGCATGTTGTAATGAAGGACATACCGGATGTCGGACTTGTCTATTCCCATTCCGAAGGCGTTGGTGGCCACCATCACCGGCTTTCTGTCATAGATGAAATCCTCCTGATTCGCCTGCCTCTCCTCATTTTCCAGTCCTGCATGGTACTTGGTCACGGGCATGCCCCGGGAAGAAAGCAGCTCATAGACCGCCTCCACATTCTTTCTCGTGGCACAGTAGACGATACCGCTCTCCCTCTCATGCTCTCTGGCGTACCGCAAAAGATACTCATCCTTTTTTCCGGGCGTCTCCACCGCAAAAAACAGATTCTTCCGGTCAAATCCCGTCACCAGCACCTGAGGATCCCGAAGTCCCAGCACGCAGGCAATGTCCTCCTTCACCGCCCCGGTGGCCGTGGCCGTGAAGGCGCTGAGAATAGGGCGCGCGGGAAGCCTGCGGACAAACTCCACGATCTTCAAATAACTGGGGCGAAAGTCTTGTCCCCACTGGGAGATGCAGTGAGCCTCGTCCACCGTGACCATGGACAGCTCCACCCGCCCGGCAAACTGCAGGAAGCCATAGGTCTCCAGTCTCTCAGGGGCCACATATATGATCTTGTAGCGCCCCTGCGCCCCGTATTCCAGCGCCTTGGCGATCTGGCCCTCCGTCAGGGAGCTGTTGATATAGGCCGCCGCGATTCCCGCCTGCTTCAGGGCCTGCACCTGATCCTTCATCAGTGAGATCAGCGGCGAGATTACAAGCGTGATCCCCGGCAGAAGCAGGGCCGGCACCTGATAGCAGATCGACTTTCCCGCCCCCGTGGGCATGATTCCCAGCACGTCCCTGCCCGCCAAAACGGAATCGATCAGCAGCTCCTGCCCCTCCCGAAAGCTGTCATAGCCAAAATATTTTTTCAGCACCTCAAATTTGTCCACTCTTCCAGTCCCTTCTTTGGGAATCCTGTTTTTGCCAAAGATTCACCCTTAAATTCCCCCGTGCCTTTCGCGGTTTCGGTCATTGGCCTGCCGGATCTTCCTGCTGTATCAACGGCTCGGTGGTCTTGTAGGCCACACTGTAGCTGCCCGGCTCCAGAATACAAAGCCCCTCCTCCACTCTGGCGAACATGGGGTTGTCCTTGTCCTCATAAACCGCTTCTCCAGCCAGAGGAAGCCGCAGGGAGGCGCTGCAGCCGAAGGGCACCGTCACCGACAGCTCCACATGGTCGGGACCTGTCAGCTTCCACGCGCTGCGGTAGATTCCCCCGGGGGAATCATATTCGGCCTCCAGCTCCCTCAGGTTCCAATTTAGCAGCGGCATAAATGCCGCCTTTTTGAATCCGGGAGCATTCTCAACGGAATTGATGCCTGCCGCATGCCGGAACATCCATTCCACCACGGCCCCGTAAGAATAGTGATTCATGCTGTTCATGCTGATGCCGGAGATGGAGCCGTCCTCCAGCAGGCTGTTCCAGCGCTCCCACACGGTGGTGGCGCCCAGCTTCACCTCGTAGAGCCAGCCCGGATATTCCTCGTTCAGCAGCAGCTCGTAAGCCAGCTTGTCATAGCCGTTGTCGGTAAGCACATTGCACAGAAGGGGCGTGCCCACGAAACCCGTCCTCAGCTTATGGCCGCTGTCCTCGAAAAGCTTTTCCAGATGCTTTTTCGTCAGCTCCACATGATCGGAAAGGCGGTATTTCAGAGTCAGGATCATAGCCGTCTGGGTTTTGATGCAGCAGCGTCCGGTGGCGCTGTAATACTCATGCCGCACTATGTCGAACTGCTCCTTGGACAGCCTTGCATATTTTTCCTGCTCTTGTTTCTTTCCCAGCACCTCCGCTGCCTTGGACACAAGCTCGGCGCTGACCGCGTAATACACATTGGCAATAAATTCTTCATCCGTAGCTCCGAAGCACTCCTCCGCTCCCCCCTTAGGATTGTCCAGAGCCAGCCAGTCCCCATAATGAAACTTGTATCTCCAGCCATGGTTCTCCCCGTCCACGGAACCGATATAGTCCACCCAGGATTTCATGCTCGCAAACTGATCCTCAAGGATGGACTTGTCCCCGTAAAAGAGATAGAGGTTCCATGGAATGATGCAGGAGGCGTCCCCCCATACGCAGGCGCAGGATTCAAGCCCGAAGGAAGGAACCACGTCCGGAACCCTTCCGTCCCTGACACTCTGCTCCTTTGCCATATCGTACAGATACTTGGCATAGAACGCGTAAGTATCCTTCAGATAGGTGGCGGTGGCGGAGAACACCTGCGCGTCTCCGGTCCAGCCCATGCGCTCGTCCCTCTGGGGACAGTCCGTGGGCACATCCACAAAATTGCCCTGAAGCCCCCATTTCACATTCTCCAGAAAACGGTTCACCAGCTCATGGCCCGTGCGCAGTTTCCCCTTCGCCTCGATGTCGCTGTAATAGGCCCATCCCACGAAGTCCTCCGCCTTCAAATTCGACACTCCTTCCACCTTTACATATCGGTATCCGTAAAAGGTGAAATGGGGCACGATGGTCCGCTCCCCGCCCGGAGTGGTATAAAAGTATTCGGATTTGGCGCTGCGCAGGTTCGCGTTATAGAAATTCCCCTGCTGCAGGATCTCCCCGGTCTGGATATGAATTCTGGTGCCGGCGGGCTCATTGATCTTCAGAGAGAAAATTCCGGTAAATTCCTGCCCCATGTCAAAAACCTGCTCCCCCGCGGGGGTATGTATCAGCTCTGCCGGGCAGAAGGTCTCATGAACCGTCACCGGCAGGCTCATGCGATCCGTCAGCTCTCCCTCCGGCGGCTGACAGCCCGCCGCCTCCGTGGCCGGAATTGCATCAAGAGTGTCGTCAACCCATTCTCCGTCATACAGATTGGAGAAAGTGATATTGCTGCGGCGCACCTTCCAATCCTCCCCGGTGCCGATCACCTCTTCCTCCCCGTCCTCATAAACCAGACGAAGCTCCGCCATAAGCTTCCATTCATTGCCGTAAAAACCCATATCTTCTTTGGCGAAAAAACCAAAGCGGGACTTATACCAGCCGTTGCCCAGCAGAATACTCAGGGTTCCCCTCTCCTGCAGGCAGGAGGTGACATCGAAGGTCTGGTACTGCACCCACTCCTTGTAATCATTGCAATAGGGGGTCAGGTATTCCTCCCCGATGCGCTTCAAGGCTTTGCCCTCCGGCAGATAATAGGCCTCATACAGCCCAAGTCCGCATATATACAGCCTGGCGCTGGCCACCGCCTTGGCAGGCACAATCTCCTTCTCAAAATAGGGATGCCTATTGCAGGATACCACCCCCTTTGCGGCGTCGGAGGCAATGGTCTCCACGGCCCTGCAGGTAATCCATTGGCCGGCCCACGGCTCCTCCCTCTTTCCGGTCTCGAACCACTGGGTTTCCCCCACGGCCTCCTCTCCCCTATCGCTCCTGACTGTCACCGTCCAGTAGTACCGGGTTCTGGGGCGCAGGCAGATATCTGCCCGATAGCCCAGAGAGTCCGCCTCCCTGTCAAAGCCGGAATCAAACACTACCTTCTCCAGCTTCTCGTCCAGAGCCACCAAAAGCCTTGCGCTCTCCTGCGTCTTTCCCAGACTTTCCGCCACCTTCCAGGAAAACACCGTCCTCTCCATGCGAAATCCCAGAGGATTCCTCAAATGGTTCACCTTCAAATCGTACAGTCTCATTATCTTCCTCCTGATTAACCCGCCCTTGGGCCTGTTTTCCGCCGATTCTCTCTGCCTATCCTCTCAGCACCTTCTCCATGGGCTTCCCCTTGGCCAGCTCGTCGATCAACTTGTCCAGACGGCGTATCTCCCGCATCAGAGGCTCCTCCACCTCCTCCACCCGCACGCCGCAGACCACCCCCTTGATCAGGACTCTGTTCTCATTAAGCTTTGGGGCGTTCCGAAAGAAATCCCCATAGGCGACCTCCTTTTCCAGCATCCCATCCAGCTCCGGCTGTCCATATCCTGTGAACCAGCGAATCACCTGATCCACCTCCTCCTTGGTTCTGCCCTTTTTGAGAGCCTTGCCCACAAGAAGAGGATACACCTTGGAAAAGCTCATCCGGTATACCTTTTCATTCTCCATATTCTCTCTCCTTTTTTCGGCGCTTCCTCCCGCTATCGGACGCCGCGCCCTTATTCCCGCTCTCTTACGGTGACGAAAACCCTGTCCCCCGCCTGCTTGCCTATTTTGCCGCGGATATCCTTGCGTATACCGATGATATAGCAGACCTTGCCCTCCGCGTCCTTTACCCCCATATTAACGATACTTCCGTCATATTCCTCGCCGTCAAACGTCACATGAGCCTTCACCCGGCCTTTGCCGAATTCCGCTCTGATATCATAAGGAAAAATCACATATGCGCCGCCTGAACCTTCCGCATCATATATCAGGGACTCAAATTCATATACTTTCGGATTCACCTTTCTGCCCCCTTCCCTATTATGCCTAACCATTGCCGCAGCCCTATGGTCCATATCATTATACCGCCCGCAGCCCCACAAATCAATGACAGCATGGAAAACAACAAGAAATTGATAAAAACCGTCAGGCGCCCCGCACCTGATGCCTTCCATAGATTAGTCTTCCCGCCAGCGCTGCCAGAATTCCATAAAAAAGCTGAACTGCCGGCACCGTCTGCCACAGTGTAAAACAATGCCCCAACAACATGACCGGGCGCATGTCAAAAATGGCCCGCTCCCAAAGACAAGTCGTGGGCATGTACTGCCAAATCTGCGGTATCTGCGGATTTCTCACACATACGATGATGGCGGCAAGATCAATGCCCCAGATTCCCATGGACAAAACCAGCGTGGTTTTGAAGCTGCCTGTCAGCTCCGATACAACCATTACAAATATGCCGTCCAATACGGCGGTCAGCACAAAAATACCGCATAAAATCAAACATGCCTGCCCCATGGTCAGGGGATAGGCATAATAGGGAAAATAAAACTGTATCGGCGCCTCAAAGCCGCCGGTTCCGTAGATACAGAAGGCGCTGCATGCCGCCACGGCAATCATCAAAAGGGCGCATGCCGCCGTCAGGCTGACCCCTGCCCAGAGCTTCGCCCAGTACAGAGAGCCTCTTCCCTTGGAGCAGGCCAAAATCATCCGGTCCGTTCCCCGCATACGCTCCTCCGCAAATATGCCGGACATCCCCACTGCGGCCACCAGCATCATCCACATCCCCGCCGCGGGCCATACTGCCATAATCATGAAATATCCGTCATTGCAGACATATCTCATGGGCGCAGGCATCCGTGACTCCTTTTCCATCCAGAATTCCTTCTGCTCCTCCGAAAGCCCCAGCGCCCTGCAATATCGCTCCACCATCCACCTTCTGGCTTCATAGAGGCTCTCCTCTTTAGGCTCCCAATAGACCGCAGCTCTTAGATTCATGCCTGTCCAGGCTCTGACCAAGTCAAAGATTTCACAATAAGGCTGCGCGAAAGCCAGATACTCCTCCGTTTTCTCATAGCCTTCCCGAAGCCGTTCAGGAGGTATTTTCCTATAGGCCGCAGCCATCTCCTCCAGCAGAGCCTGATCAATCTCCCGTCCGGACACCGTTTCTCTGTCCTTCCGCTCCGCCGTGAATATCTCATAGCATTCTCCCAACGTCTCCCCGCCGCCATAAAAGCTGCCCATGAGACCGGTCAGTATAGAGAAAACCAAAATTGCCGCACAGAGCCCCAGAACAACCCACAGCGACCTTCTCCCCAAGAGTTTCTTCATCTCATATCCGTAAAGCGTCCTCCAGCTATCCATCCGCCCTTTCCCCCTCAAACTGCCTTAGACAGAAGGCCTCCAGATCTCCGAATTCCTCCGCCCATTTTCCCCGATAGCTCATCCGCCCTTCCCGCATAATCAATATCTCATGGGCAATATGCTCCACATCCGACAAGATATGGGTGGATAATATGACAATTCCGTCTTTTCCAAGATCCCCCACCAGCTTTCGGAAGTGTGCCCGCTCCTTGGGATCCAGCCCCTTGGTAGGCTCGTCCAGCACCAGCAGCTTTGGGCGGTTCAGCAGGGCCTGAGCGATTCCCAGCCTCTGGCGCATGCCTCCGGAAAAGGTCTTGATTTTCCTGCGGCTCACATCCTTTAAGCCCAAAAGCTCCAGCAGCTCCTTTGCCCTTCTTCTTGCCTCCGCTTTGGGCATTCCCTTCAACGCGCCCATGTACAGCAGAAATTCCTCCCCCTCAAATTCCGGATAATAGCCGAATTCCTGAGGCAGATACCCCAGCACGGCCCGGTAAGCCTCCTGCCCTGCATCCATCTCGTCAAGGGATATGGTGCCGCTGTCCGGCCTCACCACGCCGCATATCATTCTCATAAGCGTAGTCTTTCCCGCTCCGTTCTCCCCCAGCAGACCGTATACTCCCTTTTCCAGCTTCAGGGAAATACGATCCACCGCAATCTTATTCTTATACTGTTTCGATACCCTGTCTATGGCCAGCCTCATGACAGCCCCTCCGCATTTTTTATCAACCGCCTGTACTGACGCAGCAGCCCTGCCCCAAGCAGCACAGCCCCCGCCATCCACCATCCCATGCGGCTTTTCTGGTACAGCGCCGGAATCTCCCAATGGAAAACGTAAGTCATAAGACTGACGCAGACCGCTATGCCGGCGCCGGCATAGATACCTTCCTGCCCCCGGAGCTTATGGGCCGCCCACAATGATAAAAAGGCTGTCAGCAGAAACGGAACCGCGATGTACAGCCCGGTCTGCACCATGCCCATTTGATTGTTCCGCATTCCCATGGACACCAATAGGCACAGCACCCCAAGATTTTCCGCCCCCAATATCCCCAACCGGGCCAAAATCACACTCCGCAGAGAAAACCGGGTGCTCATCTCCAGCTCGTCCATCTTGTGCCTTTCCGAGCGGCTGCACTCCGACACAAGAGCCAGCGCCAGCAGGGGCGTGAGAGCCGAGATCGCCCAGACCATGTCCATCTTCAAAGCTACTGCCCCCGTGACAGCCACGGCATAGACAAACGCCGAAGCAAGCCGGCTCCATTTATTGATATAAGCGGCCTGAGACAAGACAAATTCGCCCAAGCCCATCCTGGGCCTATCCAGCTTTCGCAGAAACTCCTCCTTCTCCAGCGGCGCCGGCGCCTCAAAAGCCTCCTGCAGTTTTGCTTTCCACGATTTCCTCATCATCCAAATCCTCCTGCTCACGGCTCCATGGCCTCCTTAAACCTTCTGACTGCCCCCTGAATCCTGCGGTGCGCAGCAAATCTGGAAATCCCAAGAAGCTCTCCGATGACGGCTGCCGAAAGCTCGTTCACATACCGAAGCAGCAATATCTCCTGTTCCTCCCGCCCTAGCTTCGCCATGGCTTCCCTGACCTGAATTCTTGTGAGAACCTGCTCTTCCACGGCAGCCTCTCCCGACTTTTGAGGCAGATCTTCCTCAAGAGCCCCCATAGGCCTCCTGCGGAACTGATCTATGCAGAGATTCCTTGCAATGGTGTACAAGCACTTGACGGCCTGCCCTTCCCTCAGATGCCTATAGCTCTCGAAGTAGCGCAGAAAAGCCTCCTGAGTCACGTCCTCCGCCAGATCCCGATTATGCAGTTTAAAATAACAATACCGATAAAGCTTATCGTATTGCGCCCCCACATCCATGGACATGGCCGATCCCTCCAGCATTCATATCCCACTCTGCAGCTCCGTCTTCTCACGCCCATGCCAGACAGCCAAATCCGGCTTCCCCACCCCATGGTCACGGCACATCCGTTTCAATGCAGATCGGAATGCGCGAAACGCAGATATCCCACCGCGCATGCCACCACAATCAGCGCTGCGGCAAAGAAACCGTATTTAAAATACGAAAGGGTAAAAACCGTTTCCGGCAGCCCCCAGAATTCCACCTTCTGCATCACCATCAGGGGCTCATATTCCAGAAAGCCCAGAAAGCCGGTTCCGCTCTCCCTATAAGCGTCCAAGACAATGGCCAGAAACAGCCACAGCTCCCCCGCTATCATGGCCACCGTCTGGTTTTTGCAAAACATGCTTATGGCTCCCGCTATGGCCACATAGGCCATAAGCTGCAGCGCCATCATGGCAAACACCCCTATCAGCGTCCCCAATGGCAGGGCTGTATTGACCTCTCCCCGAGAGAGGATACGCACCGCCACGAAGAAGATAAAGCCCAGCAGATAAAGACAAAAAACAAACAGCATCTGGGCAAACAGCCTTGACAGATAGTATTTTACCACATTTACGCCCACAGAGAGCACATTTTGTACCGTTCTCATGGAAAAATCTTCATTGATCACATATGCGGTGGCAAGAATGGTCAAAATACAAAAGGTTCTGCCGGTAACGTAAAAAAACAGCAGATACTCAAGGATGGGATACTGCGTCACCGCACCCTCATAGCGGCCGCTTACCGCAGCCGCTCCGCTGATCCCAAAGGCAAAAAGCGCCACACCCCATATCGCTCGATAATATCTCATTTTCGTCAGTTCCACTGCCATCAGCTTTCTCATGTCCGCACCTCGTCTCCATTTCTATCTGCACTTCATCTTTGGCCGCCTCAGTCTATGTCACGCCTTAAAAACACAAATACTGCAGCCCCCAGAAAAACAATTCCCATAGACGTGCCCTGAACGAAAAGCCCGGCAAACTCAGGAGTCAAAACCTTCCCTGCTGCTGCCATGTCGTACATGCGGATTACCGCCGGCATCACTCCCTGATAACCCTGCCCATAGTTCATGACCATGAACTCCCCCATGGTGGCCACGGCTCCGGAGAAATACACCAGCGCCGGCCTTTTCACGGACACCGCAACCAAAATAAAAAGGGCGATATATACGCACAGAAGGAGGCAGGTGCCCCCGTGAAAGGCCAGATTCACCAGCCCGAAATTCGGATAGGCATCGGAATAGGTTCCCGGCCTCCATCCCCTCACCGCCGTCCTAAAACATATGAACTCCCCCAGACAGAACAGAAATATCAGCAGATCTATGACATATACGCATACTGCCTTTACGGCAAAATACCTCAGGCGGCCCACTCCGCAGCTTAAGGTATTTTGCATGGTTCCCTGCCAAAGCTCCTGTGTGAACACTGTCCCCGCCACCGGGGCCAGAAACATCACCACAAAAGTTCCTGCAATTCTCATATAGGCAAAGGAGGAGGTATATCCATATAGATTCATCACCAGATCCTTCTCACTGTTGAGCATGCCAAACAGAGCCACAAAAGCGGCGCTCACCCCCCAGAAAAGCCATATGGTCTTGTTATACCTTATTTTCAGCAATTCATTCTTGAACAATTCCCCCATGATACCCTCCCTCTATTTTCCCTCTGCCTCTGTCCCAACCGTACCGGCACTGCTTCCTGCGGCAGATCCGCCCGGCCCCCAACCATTTCCGTTGTCCCCGGCTCCCCGGCGCTCTGCCCCTCTGTGCTCCAGCAAAAGCTCCACGAAGTAGTTCTCCAGATTGATTCCCCGCTCCTGACACACCCGGCCGATCTTCTCTCCGGAGATCACCTCCAAAAGCCTTCCCCGGTCCAGAAAGCCGTATTTGGTGGCAATCTGCGCCATCTCCGCCAGATTATGGCTGCTGAACAGAATGGTCATCTTTCTCTCTTGATTCAGCTTCAGCACAAGCCTGCGCAGCTCCATGACCCCGATGGGGTCCAGACCAATGGTGGGCTCGTCCAAAATGATAAACTCCGGATCTCCCACCAGAGCCATGGCCAGCCCCAGACGCTGCCTCATACCGAGGGAAAACCTGCCTGCCTTCTTGTCCGCGGCCTCAGCCAGCCCTACCAGCTCCAGAATCTCCCTCAAAGCCTTTTTCGGCTGCCCTCCGAAATCCATGCCCAGATATCTGCGCTGTACGTCCAAATTCTGCAGCGCGGTCATATTTGCATAGAGAGCAGGATGCTCAATCAAAGCCCCCATCCGCCGGCGCATGCTCTGAAGCTCCTTCGGGGAGGAGGCGCCGAACAATTCCAGCTCCCCCTCCGTAGGGCGTATCAGGCCGCAGACCATGCGCATGAAGGTAGTCTTTCCCGCTCCGTTGGCTCCCACGAACCCAAAGATGTCTCCTTTCTGAATGGATAGGGTGATATGATCCACCGCGCACACCTTATGATACCGCTTCGTCAGCTCCTTCGTCCTTAAAATCGTTTCCATCTACATACCTCCCGTCCTTCATGATCCGACCATTCCGCAACATCAGGGCCCTGCCCACCTTACCCGCTGCGACGCCCCCTCTACACTGTATAACGGATCAGACCCTCGAATTGTGCGCCTCTTGATACAGAATATCTACCTCTTGCACAAAACGCATTTACAAATGCAGATTATTCTGTATACTGAAAATATGGGCCTGCAGCGGTCCGGTATAAAAGGCAGGTCCTCCGCGCCATAGGTATTTCATGGGCGCCAAAACACATAGAAGGGACATCATCATGAAGCGAATTTTTAAGGCCTATCAGGATCTGGTGGGCATCATTTTCCGGGAATCCCGAAGCCTCGTTTTGCTCACCGTTATCTGCACCGTCCTATGCGGCATATTGACCCCTCTCAGAATCTATATCAACCAAAACGTCTTCGACGGCGGGCTGGCGGTTGCAAGCGGCGCCATGGCCTTTTCGGACTATGCGGTCTTTCTGGTTCTTTTCGTCATAGCGGCCATCCTGCCCCAGATTGCGGACGGTCTGATCTATAATTTCGTGGAACCCCGTTCCCTGCTGATCTTAAGGACTGCCTACAGAGCCCGGATGCTCTGCAAGCTAAAGACCATGAAATACGAGCATTATGAAAACGAAAACTCCGTGGAGATCATCAACAAGGCCTATCATAGGGCGGAGAACTCCGCCAGACATCTCTGGCCCATGTATTTCTATTTCAGCAGCGCGGGCCTGATTGCCAGCATAGGCACTCTGACATACATAGCCAGCATTCGCTGGTGGTTCCTGCTCACGGTTCTGCTGCCCTTCTTTGCAGAAACCTATGTCTGCGCAAAAACCAATTTCAATATCTATGAAGAGCTTGAGACCTTCTGGAAAAAAGAACGCAGATACGGCATTCTGGGCAATTACCTGAAATCAAGAGACTATACAAAAGAGCTGAAGGCTTACGGAAATTCCGACTATCTCATCCATGTCTATACGGACCGGCTGAATGAGCGGAACAAAGATTACGAATCCTATTTTTTCAAAAATCTTCGCAGGATCCTGACGGGAAACAACATCACAAAGCTGGGCACCATCATAAATGTGATCGTCCTATTGATCCTATTCGGGCAAGGTCAGCTTTCCATAGGACTTTTCATAGCCATGACCAATGTGATGTTCGGCAATGTCTACAATAATCTGGCATATTCCACAGCCGTATTCAAATGGTCCGGCATGCACATCAAGGCCTACGAATATTATGACAAATTCTTTGACCTTTCCGACGAGCCCCTAGGCAGCTCCGCTGCCCTGCCGGAAACCTTCGACATCGAATTCAGGGACGTGTGGTTTCGGTATCCCGGAACGGACAGAGACATTCTCAAGGGCCTGACCTTCCGCATCGCGGACGGGGAAAAGGCTTCCGTGGTAGGCGCCAACGGCGAGGGCAAATCCACCATGATCAAACTGCTGCTGGGACTTTTTACACCCGACAAGGGACAGATTCTGGTGGGCGGCAGAGACTTGGCGGACTTCCCACTGTCCCTGCGCACAAAAATCTTTGCCCCGGTCTTTCAGGATTTTTCCAGATACAGCATCACCATACGGGAAAATATCGGAGTCGGGAACATAGACCATTTGGATCAGGAAGATAAGATCAAGGCGGCGGCAAGAAAGGGAAAGGCCGATCTCTTTGCGGAAAAGCTGGAAAAGAAATACGACACCCTTCTTGGGCGGGATTTCAAGGACGGCGTGGATCTCTCCGGCGGCCAATGGCAGAGAATCGCCATATCCAGAGCATTCATGGGCAACAAGCCTATTCTGCTTCTGGACGAACCCACCTCCCAGCTGGATCCCATGGCGGAGGCAGATCTGTATCAGGAATTCGCCCACATGGCAGAAAACAAAACCGCGCTGTTCATCACCCATAGGCTTGGATCCACCATGATCACCGATAAGATTCTGGTGATACAGGATGGGAGGATCGCGGAAGCCGGCAGCCATCAGGAGCTGACGGCCATTGACGGTATCTATTCCCGCATGTTTCAGGCCCAAAAGCAGTGGTATCAGCTCTCTGAACATGACAAAGGAGCCGCTGAAACGGAGCCGTCTCTATAACAACACTCTCAGAAAGGCAACGACATGAGCAGACAAGGACATCGGAAAAATAACCGGGACAAAGAGAATGAATCAAAAGCCCTCTACCAAATCAAATTTCAGGACAATACCGTAGCCATGGAAAGGGACATCCTAAAGGAAAACCCCGCCAGACTCTCCTATCTGGCAAGACTTTTTCAATATGTCTTTTCATCGGCCAAACTTATGTGCGGCATCTTCTTGGGCCTTGCCGTGCTCCTGAGCCTTATGCAGCCCGTGACCGCCTTTCTGTGGGGAAAGTATGTGGACGGGGCATATGCCTATTCGGACTCTGTCAAAAACGGCCCTCTGGCTTTGCTCTCTTTGATAGGGCTGGCCTTTCTGTTCTGGCTGACCCGGTTTCTTGGAGACCTCCTCCAAGGCTATCTGTACGGCGGGGAGGACATACAGCGCCTGAGCAGGGTGCAGGATCATAGGCTGCAGGAAAAATTTCAGGCCAAACTCTTTGAAAAGATCGCAAAACTTTATCCCGACTACATGGAGGTTCCCAGAATAAACGACATGATCAGCCGGTGCTTCGATTCCATGGGCGGAGAATGGAGCTCCCTCCAGAGGGGCGTAATGATCGAGGGCTATGTCATAATCGCAAAGCTTGTCTCCGTGGTCATGGTGGCTGCCTCCCTCTATATTTTCCATCCCCTTCTGTGTCTGGCGGTGCTGATCGCCCCCATTCCCACCCTCTATACCTCCTATGTGGGAAACAAGCTGGACTTCAAATTCCGCCGGGACAATCAGGAGATCTGGCGGGAGGCAAACTATTATCAGAGCCTTCTGCTGGGCAGCTCCGCAAAAGAGATCAAGGCCTTTCACCTTTTCGACTTCTTCTTCGGTAAATGGAAAGCTCTTGCGGATGATTATGTCATCAGAGAAAAGAAGAACCAGCGGAACATCTTTCTCCTCGGCACCGCCAGCGGACTCGTGGCCAACTTGGCAAACGCAGGGGCGAACATTCTGGCAATCGTCCTGCTGACCCAAAACAGCCTTTCCGTGGGCGCTCTGGGGGCCGTGTTCGCCCTGATCGACACACTCATCGGCAGCACCTCCCGCCTTTTTAGCTCCATCGCAAATTTCCTTTCCAAAAAGAACGAGGCCGCCCAGTTTTTTGAGCTGATCGACCTGCAGGAGCAGCGCATGGAGGGCAGGGCGCGGACGGCAGAGCGGGAAAACATCCCCGCAGACAGCAAAGAGCCGGCTCAGGATTGCGCCGGCACGCCTGCGGACAGCGTGGAAGCTCTGGAGGCCTTCAATGTCAGCTTCCGTTACCCTTTGACCGACGAATACCGGATCAAGGAGGTCAGCTTCCGCATCAATAAAGGGGAAAAGGTAGCCTTCGTGGGGGAGAACGGAGCCGGAAAGACCACCTTCGTCAAGCTTCTGACCGGAATGCTGGCTCCCTCCGCGGGCCGTATACTCCTAAACGGCAAAGGCATGGAGGAGCTGGGCTATTCGGAAAAATACCGCTCCCAAGCCTGCGTGTTTCAGGATCCTGCCCGCTTCCACTCTTTCACAGTGGCAGACAATGTGTTTCTGGGCGATGTAAACAGAGAGCCCAATGAGGAACAGATCGACGACGCTCTCTCCTTCTCCGGCTTTCAGGGTGCGGACAAGACCGCTCTGCTGGGGAAGGACATCGGAGGAACCGATTTGTCGGGAGGCCAATGGCAGAAACTGGCCATCGCCCGGGCCTACTACCGAGGCCGGGACTTCATGGTGCTGGACGAGCCCACCAGCAATCTGGACCCCATTGCAGAGACCGAGATTTTCCGGAAATATCTGGCCATGGCCCGGGGAAAGACGGTGATCATGGTGACACATAGGATCAGCGTGGCTTCTCTGGCGGATAGAATCGTGGTATTCCGGGAGGGCAGGATCACAGAGGACGGCACCCATGACGAACTGCTGGCGCAGGGAGGGGAATATGCAAGGCTATATTCCACTCAGGCCCAGTGGTACGACCGGTAGGGCCCCGGCCATATGGCAGAGCCGCCGTCTGTTTGCTTCTCTGCCATATAAACTCTGCCAAAAACGGCGCTGTTGTTTTCCTAAGCCTAACCAAAAACTAATAAACAGCTGTTACAATGGCATATACTATCATAAATTCAGGAGACCTGTATATGCAGAAAAAAATATTGATCATTGAGGATGAGGCCGCCATACAGAAAATACTGTATGAGCCTCTGGCCTTTGCAGGATATGAAGTGACCGCGGCGTCGGACGGACTAGAAGGCATCAACACATTTCATAGGCAGGATTTTGACCTTATCTTATTGGATATCATGCTGCCAAAGATCGACGGGTACACTCTATGCGAAATGATACGGCAGGAATCGCAAATCCCCATCATTCTTCTTACAGCCCTCGACACGGAGGAGAACCAGATCAAGGGCTTTGACAAGCTGGCCGATGATTACATCACAAAACCCTTTTCCATAAAGCTCCTGCTGAAGCGTGTGGAAGCGCTTTTGCGCCGGACAGCACCGGATGGGGCGTCGGACAAGCTCCGCTATCGAGAAATCGTTTTGAGCGAAACAGAACGCAAAGTTACCGTCTCCGGCCATGAAGTGCCCCTTACACACTTGGAATTTGAAATCCTTTTGCTGTTTCTTAAAAACAGAGGACGTGTGTTCACAAGGGACGACCTGCTCAATCTCGTCTGGGGATACGACTTTGCAGGGGATGAAAAGGGTGTGAATTTCCATATCATGAATTTGCGCAAAAAGCTTCATTTGAACTATATTGAGACTGTCAGAGGAGTAGGATATCGGATTGCGAAGGAAGATTAAAAACAGCTTGAGCTTAAAGGTTTTTTTATGGGTGTTCTCTGCCCTCATTATATGCAGTACGCTGATCTATGGAATTGTATTGACGGTTCTTCCAAGACAGTATCAGTTTACTTCCAACAAGCAGCTCTATTCCAACACCCAAATCCTTGTCTCAAGGCTGCAGGACATGAGCTATGAGGATGCTGTCAATGAAATATACAATTTCTGTATTGAAAACAATTCCGCGGCAAAACTCAGAAGCGACAAGGAAACTGTGAGCTTCGGTGCCATCAAGACCTCTCCAGCCAATACAAATGTCACAGTCTCAAGCATCACAACATTCATTACTTTTGCGCACAGCGAGACAAAATATACATTTGTGGTATCTTCTCTGTCGCAGACTGCCGATCTCATTGTAATTCTTATGTTCCGTTTCCTGCCTGCCGTCCTTTTCATCATAATTCTGCTGTCGGCTTTCAGCGCCTTTATCTGCAGCAGGGTTATTGTCAGCCCCATTGCCAAAATCAGCCAGATTTCCAAGAGGATGACATCGGTTGATACGACTTGGAAATGTGACATAAAGAGCAATGACGAAATCGGCGTGCTGGCGTCGAGTCTGAATACAATGGCAGGCCGCTTGCAGGAAACCATTGAAGAATTGACAAATGCCAACAGCCGGCTCACTGACGACATGGAAAAAACCAAGGCATTGGAGGAACAGCGCAGGAATTTTTTTGCGGCAGTCTCCCACGAGCTGAAAACGCCTCTGACCATTTTAAAGGGACAGCTGGAAAATATGATCTGGGGATACGGCGATTACCGCAACCATGACAAATACCTGCCTGAAGCGCTGAAATCCACTGAGGACATCGAGCATCTTGTGAAGGAGATCATTGCCATCTCCAAAACACAAAGCATGGACCTGCAAGGGACCCTGCAGGAGATCTCGTTAAAGCAATCCATCCATGACGCGGTACAGACAATTCTGCCCCTCGCTCAAAATAAGGACATTGAGATACACCAAAAGATCGGCAAAGATAGGGTGTTGTCTGTCAATGCCGGCCTCTGGCACAAAGCCTTATCCAATATAATCGGAAATGCCGTCGGACATTCCCCCGGCGGCGAAGCGGTTTTCATATCCATGCAGTCATGGGAAAGCAGATATGTTCTTGTAATCGAAAATACAGGGACCGCCATTCCCAAAGAGGATCTTCCGCAGCTGTTCACGCCCTTTTATCGGGCGGACAAATCAAGGAGCAAGGCTACCGGCGGCAGCGGTCTGGGGCTCTACATCGTGAAAACAATCCTTGACCTGCACGGCATGGCCTACGGTATCAAGAACACGGACCGGGGCGTAGCCTTTTTCCTCTATATAAACGAATAGCGGTTCCGTTTTGTAAAAAGCTGTCGGCTCCTGCCGGCAGCTTTTTTGCAGCCTAATCAAAGTCTTACAAAAAGCAAATTAAAATCTAATAAAGATACTGTATAACGGACTGTAGAAAGGAGCTGATTGATTTAGATGAATTTTGTACAAAGAGCTATGCTTTACATATCACGCAAAAAAGGAAAAACCGCAAGCCTTTTTTTGGTGATATTCGTGGTATCGGTTTTTCTGATTTCATGCTTTGGCGTCTTGAACGGATCAAAGAGACTCTCCAAAGACATCCGCGCTTCTGTGGGTGCGGCTTTCTACATAAGGGCAAACACCCAAGTGTCCATGAATGAAAACGGTCAGACAGAGGTAAAGGAAAACCAGATCCGCATTACCCAAAGGGAAATAGATCAGATTATGGGCACGGGTGAAATCATATACTGCAATCCCGTCAATTACGGTTTTGCAAGAAGCGATGCAATAGAGTTCATTGCAGGAAAAAATCATACCGAGGAAAGCAATATGGGAAAAGTGACGGCGCTGCGGTTCTCTGCCCTTGCCCCCCAGTTCATTGAAAAAACCGCCGTTTTGGCAGAAGGCACCCATATCACCGATGCTGACAGCGGAAAAATTCTGATCAGCAAACAGCTGGCAGACGCCAACCATTTATCGGTCGGTGACAAGCTGACGCTGCTCCCTGCAAATCCGGAAAAAGCCGAGATCGCATACAAGGATGACCAGTCTCTCAAGACAGCTTATGCCAAGGTGGAGATATCCGGTATATATCAGCTGGATGCGGAAAACAGCGCCAATAAGCCCACGGTCAGTATCCCCCACAATGAAATCTATGCAAGCCTTGACGTTTTGAACGCTCTGCAGGAAAGCGAACCGGACATTTACACGGGGGAGGTTGATTTTTTCATTGCCGACCCCGCCGAGCTCCACAGCATCACCGGCAATGTTCGGGCATTGCAAACCATCGATTGGGGGGTGCATTTAATCCGTACCAATGATTTCCAATACCTCAAAATAGCTGAGCGATTATCTTCCATGGGTGATCTGGTCAAAATTCTGCTTGTCCTTGTGTCGTCTGTCAGCGCATTGTTTTTGATTTTGCTCTTAACCATGCGTATGCGCGGCCGAATGCAGGAGGCAGGTGTTTTGCTTGCGGCAGGAATACCAAAGGGGCAGATTGCAGCGGGGTTTTTGTGGGAAGCGCTGTCAGTGGCCCTGACCGCTCTGGTTCTGTCCCACATTGTTTCTCTGGGTGCCATAAACTTCTGGGGCAACAGCCTTTTGGGAGAGCTGTCGCCTAACCTGCTAAACGATGAAACATTGCGCTTGGGCACCAACGGCGCCCCCCAAATCCACAATTACCTGAAGCTAAACGCTATGGAAACATTGCTGATTTACTTATGCCAGATAATCGTGATCATGGCTTCGGTCTTTGTATCGTCCATCATGATACTCCGGCTGAAACCCAAAGAAATTTTATCAAAGATGACTACGGGAGGATTTTGAAATGGCATTTATAAAAAGGGCTTGTCTGTACTGTTTGAGACAACGGTTTAAAACCATTATATTATTTCTGGTGCTGACGGTTATCGGGACTTTCGTCCTTACGGGAATCGCTCTTCGCGACGCCGCAAAAGACGCAACCGCAGACGTGAGGACTGCTATCGGCGGAAAAATTACACTTGATATCGACAAGGAGGGCCACATGGGAGCCTCCCAGCAATATGAGTGGGGCTCAGCCTCTACTTACAACGGCGATTATATCTCTCAGGAAATTGTAGAGGCCATCAAAAAGGTTGAGGGTGTTGTGGACTACAATTCAGAAATGACGGCAGGCTATTATGGCGCAGGCGTCAATTTCGATTACTTACCAGCCACCTATGAACTAAGCTATACGCCCTACGGAGAATCGTCCTGCTACACCGTGGCATTGTCCTCTGAGAAATGCAAGGCGTTTCAAAGCGGCAAATATACATTAGTGGAGGGCAGGCATTTCACGCCTGACGATAAATACACCTGCCTGATCTCAAAGGAACTGGCAGACTATAACAATCTCTCCGTGGGGGATGATATTGAAATGTACTCTCTGGATTCCGACTCCATATCCACATTTGAAATCATAGGGATTTTCGACGGCACGGAAGGCAGTTCCGGAAATGCATATACCGTCAGCGACATTCCGGCAAATTGGGGCTACATCGATTACGGGGCATTGCAGGACATTTTCAAAAACATGTATCCCGTCAACGACTATTCACAATTAGCTGTTTTTGTGGAAGATCCCGTGAGCATCCAGAATGTCTATGACAAAATTTCCGCTTTGCCGGAGCTAAAAGGCAAAACCTTAAAGCTTACCATCGATACCGATGAATATGACATCATATCTACTCCCTTAGAGTCCCTGCAGGGCTTAGTCAATACAGCAATCGCCATAGTCTTGGCTGTCAGCGTCACCATTCTGACTCTGCTTCTGACTGTCTGGATCAGAGGGCGCAAAAAGGAAATCGGGATTCTGCTTTCCATAGGGAAGAACAAGGCGAATATTGTTTTGCAGTTCTTTACGGAAGCCCTTATGGTGGCCGTGCTATCGTTTGCAGCGGCGATACCCTTCAGCAATCTGATAGCGGAAAAAGCAGGCGCCTTTCTAGTATCCAGAATCACAGCCGAGACAGCCCGCCTCCATGTGCAGATCAATGCAGCCTATCTGCCCGCCTTATATTTGACCGGCATTTTCCTGATTGCCGCAGCAGTTTCGGCTTCAGCCTGGACAGTGGTCCGCTCAAGGCCAAATGATATTCTTGCAAAAATGAGTTAGGAGGACCCCTAAATGAGCATCATAAAAACCTGCAATGTAAAATATTCTTATGACAAAAACAGAAGCATTCTTAAAAATCTATCTGCCGAATTTGAGACGGGAAAAATCTATGCCATTCTTGGTCCGTCAGGCTGCGGAAAGACCACCTTGCTCTCCCTGCTGGGCGGGCTGGACAGCCCCACGGAGGGTCAGGTGCTGTTTCAGGAGGAAGATATCCGGCAAAGGGGCCTTGCGTGGCACCGCAAGCATAATGTAGCTTTCATTTTTCAGAGCTATAATCTCATCGATTACATGACCCCTGCCGAGAATGTAGCTTTGACCTCTAAGCTGCCGCCCCTGCCTATCTTGGAGCGCTTGGGGCTCACAAAAGAAGAATCCAAGCGAAATGTCCTGAAGCTGTCCGGTGGGCAGCAGCAGCGGGTGGCAATCGCCCGGGCACTGGCTTCTGACGCAAGCGTCATCCTTGCCGACGAGCCCACGGGAAATCTGGATGAGGATACCGCTCTAGAGATCACAAATATCCTGAAAGAATGCGCCCACCAGATGAACAAATGCGTGATAATCGCCACACATTCCAATGACCTTGCCAGACAAGCGGACGTCCTCATGAAATTGCGGAAGGGTGAACTGCAGATACTCGCTGCTCCCGCTCCAGAGAATTGACCCAATAGGCCTGCCGCACCAGTTCCAGCGGCAGGCCCCCATGTAACTGCCGCCTCCCGCACCGGAGGCGGCGCCAAACGCTCACCAAAGCCACTGCTGCAAAGAGCTTGTCTCACGGCTTCCTCCTCTTTTTTTAGCCTGCCGAGTTCCCTCTTGCACAAAGAAAAACCACAAGAAAAAGCCCCCGCCAACAGAGAATCCCCGCCAGACGGCGTATAAAAACCGCTGTTTGGCAGGGGATGGTAAACTGCGCCTTTTTAAGCTCTATAAAATTCTTCCATGGTTTTATTGAATTCCTCCGGCACATCCATATTTACACAGTGTCCCGCGTTTTCAAAAATGACTACCCTGCAATCGGGTTCACTGCTTTTCCACGCTTTTACTGCCTCCAATTCCATTGGAATGTCAAATTTTCCGCATCCAATCAACAAAGGATAATTCCTTTGCCCGGTTTTGTGCTTGTTTACCATGCTATTGAGCGTTGCCAGAAACATAAACGACTTTTTGGGGAAGCGCATATTCATTGCAAAAAATTCATCTTGGGCCTGTGAGGTATATGCGGAAATTTTCTTGTTCGCCTTTGCAAACCATTTGACCGAAAACAGTGCTTTCAGCATCATCAGCTTCTGCTTTGCACTGTTTTCATTTTTCAGTTTTGGGTCAAAATTATTAATGTCATATCCCCCAAAGCAAGCCAGAGAACTCACCGCATGCGGATACTGATTGGCAAAATCCTGCGCCAAAACTGCCCCCAGAGAAACACCCACAATATGTACTTTATCAATATTTTCAGTTTTTAAGATGTCAAATATCCACTTTGACATTTTATCTACCGTATCACCTTTTTGAGTATCCGTGGACTGTCCGTGGCCAATGATGTCAATCGCCAGAATATTATATTGCTTCTCAAAATACTCAAACTGTGCCTTGAACATATTGTGATCGACGAAAGCGGCGTGGATAAAAAGTATCCATTGGGCCTTCTCGGTCCTGCTCACAAAATATGTAATCGGTGAACCTGCTAACTTTATTGGTTTCATTGTCTCTAACTCCCCTAAAATTTATTCTTCCAGTCACCCCTATGGGCTTCATTGTGCCTTACTTTCATGTCCTCAACAAATCCGGCATCTTGTCATATGCTTCCGTTTCATTTTCAATAATCAATTTTATATAATGCCGCGTTCTGTCATAATTGATAAATGAAAAATGACCTGACTTATTTTTATATCAACTTTGGATCTAAGTCAATACTTTAAACCAAAAAAGATGCAATCTTCTCCGCAATGTTCGTTTCGCCCTGAAAAATAATAAAATGAAATATGATGCAAGAAATATCACAAAACATACATGCTATATAGCGCTGTCAGAAAAATATTCAAATTCAAAAGAAGCCTTGTCTGTTTCAAAGGCAAACAAGGAATGAACGTCCCCTTCCCAATATCCCAAGGCATCACGAAATAAATATTTTTGCCCATTGATACACACATCCCCTTTAACCGAATGACGCATGCTCCGCACACTATGGCGGCACTCCATAAACGGCAACAGCGTAAACGATCCCATGATATCATATTTAAATGTACCTCGACTAAATACCTTGTCTTGTCAATCTTCTGTTGTAAACAGGGCGATAATCGCCTTGTGGTATTGGTCTGAATGTTGTCGCTCATTGTTCCTCCTTAATGGCAAAAAAATAGAGCATATAGATCATCAATTTCTATATGCTCTAAAGCTATTACTATATTTGATTTTGATTGATATGACTGGTTACATCAACTGCATAATCTCGGCTTCAAGTTCTTTCGCATCTTCTAATGTTAATTTTGGAAAAAACCTTGGTATTTCATCTACTGTGATTCTTCCGTTTTTTAACATTATCCTTGCATTTTCTCTTGCTTCACTATTTTTAATATCCTCTGCATACGCTTCCAAAACCTGCTCATCATCAAACAATGTCATCATAATATCCACAACCTCCTGTTCTTTACTTTCAAGATATTCTTTTAACACGTTTCGGTTTTTACAGATACGGATTGTTTCCGTTAC
>ERZ808051.226-NODE-226-length-72868-cov-25.426234_pt1 | contig 72868 bp, 61 predicted proteins | sample MGYA00380199_ERZ808051 | MGnify/ENA primary metagenome ERZ808051 (study PRJEB31490, sample SAMN06133391) | mouse gut metagenome | isolation source: J11 | host: mice | place: China: Chengdu | collected 2015-05 ... | reverse complement strand
TCTGGAGTAAAAAAGCTGCCATTGATTTTGTAGAGAGTGGATTCTATTATGATAAAGCGATATTCGGAAGATATTTTATGCAGTTGGAAAATATGGCGTTAGAGAATGCAGAACTTTGGCAAATGATAATCAGAGTTTTTGTGAATTATGCTGTTAAAGTTACTTCCGATGATAGTATTGAAGCAGAACGGTTATACCGTAAAGTTATTGAATATCTGAAAAAGATTCCGGAAGGAACATTACAGGAAAAAAGCTGCTTTATTGAGGTTTTACAGTGGAAAAAGGAAATTCCAAAAGAAATAGTGTCAATTTTTCAAATTCTAATATCAAAATCATTTGATAAAAATCAAAATATATTAGGCATGCTGAAAAATTACTTATATGTGCAATTAGAAAATGCTGGATGGAGAATGATATTACAAGATATGCGGCAGATTTTTATTGCTAATAAGTATGGCGCCAATTATGAAGAATTTTTTAATGGAATGTCAACAATTATTCATGTATTTTCAAAGTATCCAGAGGAAGTGACTAGAGAAGCCTTGAAAGATATGCTTTCGGCGGATATAAACATTTTTTTCTTTGGATTAGGGCTATTATTGAAAGCTGGGAATCTTTCTAAATTATATAGTGAAAATGAGGTGTCCGAAGTAAAGTTAATGTTTACTAATTGGCAGATGATACATTTGATGAAAGGAACTCTTTATTTTGCATTTAAGACGAAAAAGATTTGTCATATGGCCTTCCAGCTGCTGGGTTTTTCTGACGGGAATAATAGTAAATATATAGAATTTTGTATGGAGGAAGTATATGGAAATTATCCGGGAACATTTTTTGAAGTTGCAGAAAACTATAAGGATGCAAAAGAGTCAAAGCAGGTAGAGTTAGCAAATAGGGTTATAAAAGAGCATAACCAAATTTTAAAGGAAAGAGAATTATGTTACAAAATTAAAGATTTGCGACCTTCCAGAATACATTTGGGGGGGATGCAGTTGAAAAGGAATAGATATAGGTCAGTTAAAAATTACTGGAAAGCCAGTAAAATACATAGTTCCGGGGATATCTGACCGAAACATGAAAAAGGGAAAGTCCGCAAAACAGATGAATGCGTAGAAATTTGTCGAAAACAGGCGAATAGATATGAGAATGAAAACCCTTGTAAGTGGTGTGTGAATGCCATTTGCAGGGGTTTTAGCATTTTCTATATTAAGATTTTAAATTACTAGGCAGACCAAAACGATTGATCGAAAGAGAAGGAAGTCTTTAGAAACAGTGTGGATATTGGCAAAATAAAATGCTATACTACCGATAGAAAGATTATTTATAGAATATATAATTGTAGCGGAAGAAAATACAAACGATTGGAATGAATGAGGAAATACAAATGGGAAAAGTAGTAAAGCTGAGGGATGCGATCACCTTAATATGGGAGACCGTCAAAATAACAGAAGAGCAGGGAGACGCGGTGGAATGTCCCTATGTTTTTATTGTGGGGGCGGGAATATCGGCTCCGGAGATGCTGACTGCTGGCGGGATTATTCAGCACTGTAAGGAAAAAGTAGTAAATTTATGCGCGGGGGATGACGAAGAATTATGCCGCATAAGGAAAGAAGCAGAAAAGATTAAAATTAATACAGCCAAATATTATTCCTATTGGTTTGAACAGGCATATAAAAACAAGATCCACAGGCAGCAATATTTAAAACGCATTATTAACAACAGCAGAATTTCTACAAGCAACTTATTGCTGGCACAGATATTAAATAGCAGGAAGATCGCAACGACTGTCATTACGCCTAATTTTGATAACCATTTATTAAAAAGTTTGAATCTGTTGGGTAATTATGATGTTTTTACAGCAAATAATGTAATGGACAACATAGCTTTAAATAAGAGTTCCAAAACGCTTCAGATTATGCATGTCCATGGAACATACGAATTCTATGATTGCTGTAATTTAGAGAATGAAATTACGAAAATAGCGAGTGGACAAGGAATTAAGAGTACGGCTGGAACGATAGAAGAATTTTTAAAAAGCCAATCCCCTATTATCATAGGATACAGCGGCTGGGAAGATGACGTAATTATGTCAAAGTTAAAGGAACGGCTCCAGTATGCGGCGATTCCCTATAAGTTACTATGGTTTTGCTTTTCCGCTGAAGATTATGAAATTTTACCGGAATGGCTCAAAGATTCAGAGGATGTCGTTTTTGTTTTGCCGGAGAGAAAGAAAGCGGTGGAGGATGAGGTTGATAAGAAGGAGGAAGACGCTGTCCTTCCATCTGAAGATGTCTTGAGCGCGCTGATTACAAAATTTGAATTTGAGGCTCCCAATTTGTTTCGCAATCCGATCCAGTATTATATCGAGCTGATCGATGGTTTTTTGCCGGAAAATATAGAAATATTTCCAGTAAAATCATGGAAGCGCAGACTGGATTATATCGAGGGGCATTTAGGGGATATAGAAAAGCAGATTATTGCATTGGACGACGCTGCCGCCAGGAAAGATATTGTGGATATTACCCGGATATTGAAAGGAATCGATTATATTTTTATTCCTATGGAGGATATGGAGCATATTTTAGATGGTGTAATCCTGCCATTGGTCAGCAGCAAAAACAGAATAGAGGACGTAAAGGATTTGCTTGGTTTTTTGGACGAGGCGCTGGAACTGCTTTTGGTAAGGTCAAAAGATATGGCTCAGAATAAACTTTTATTATACTTGAATAAAATAATCCTCTTTCTGGACGACTATAAAAGCGAGATAGAAAAAAGTAATATGATTAAAATCTGCGACAAAGTTCTTACTATTTGTAAGTCGAAAGAAAGTTGTGAGGAAGTCGCCCTGACGGTATTGGGTATAAAGTCTGATTTAGTGGATGGAAGAGAGAAAGCTGCCCTTCAAAATGAAATTATAGAGCGGGGAAAGAAAAAAATAGAAAATACACAAATTGCCAGATGCATGCTCGTTACATTATACAGGCAGATTATGGAACAGGGGGATGCAACGGAAGAACAGGAGAAAGTTATTGATGCTATAAAAATGAAGCATGAAGAAAATAAAAAAATACTGGAGTTTTTCTTTAATATTTTTGTCTATTTAACTACTAAAAATATAGTAATAAAGTGGACGATAGAAGATTTAATAATGCAAATTATCGAATATCAGTTGTCTCCGCAATTATTGTTATATGCGCGCAGGGTGCAGTGCATGTTGGAAGAAGACATTAAGAACAGTACAGAGATAGCTGCTGATGCAGTAGAGAGGTATAATATTGAAGAGATAATCAGAATGCATGACGATGTAGACTATGCATCCTTGTTAGGCAAAGCTATTGTTGGAAAGCGTTGTTTGGGCGAGGAGGTCGAACAAAAATATATTGATTATGCTTTTAGGCTTTGTGATAAGGAAGAACAACGCCCGTTTACCCTCGAAATATTAATCAGAGCACTTAGATTTTATATCAAGAGTATAGAAAATCAATTTGAAAAAAGAGAATTATGCAAGAAAGCAATCATGATATGTGATAAAAATAAGCTTTATGAAAACTGGATAGCATTATGCTACCTATATATGGATCAGCTTGAAGGGAAAGAGCAAGAGGATTATTTGCTGGAGAATGCCAAGTTTGCAACCTTTATGGCGGCAGAGGAGAAAGCTTCTGCTGCCAGAAGGCTGTATATGATCCACGATATCGAACAGTGTAAAGTCTTAATGCTTGAATCATCGGAGGAATTTGACAGAATCTTTGATGGACAATATAATCCTGTTCTTGGGAATATAGGCTTTATGGTTCGCCGGAATGAAATGCCGGAATTTAATAAGCCGGTGATGGAAATATTGGATCAAAGTGTTTGGGAGGAAGATAATGCATTTTTGAATATTAATAAGGCGCTTGTCTATCTTTCACAGAATGATTGGCGGAAAGCCAGAGAAGAAATTGGAAAAATAAAAACGGAATTGGAAGATGCAGTGGAATGGTGGAGCCAGGAAGATGTGGTAGGGAAGAAAGAAAAAAATCTTGTTTTGCTGTTATTGGTATTGGAAGAAAAACTGGATAAGGAGAATGAAGATATAAGAACAAAAGAATTCTGGGAATTTTGTGCAGAAAACATAACAATGCCTGAAGACATAGTATCAGAGACAAGGAGTATAAGGATAAAGTATATAGAATCCTGTAAAGAAAGAGAAGAGCGGACGTGAACCTCAGTTTGTGAATTGCAAACCGAGATTCCCGTTCAAAAGGGAAAGTCCGGTACAAACAGAATAAAACAGCATAGAGAAAGTGACGATACAAAGGCAGGAGGAGCAGAGATGTTCTTCCTGTTTTTGTGTGGAAACAGGACAGCCGGCGGGGAAAGGAGAAAAAATGGCAAAGTTTTTGAGTTATGAGGACCGGCTGGAGATACAGAACGGGTTAAGGGAACACCTGACTTTTACGGAGATCGGGAAAAGGCTTGGAAGGGACAGGACGACCATCACCAAGGAGGTAAGGAATTACTCTCTAGAGCAGGATACAGGGTACAGCGTATTCCCCCACAACACCTGTAAATACCGGAAAGGGTGCAGGCGGAAGAAAGTATGCGGGACAAGTGGATGTAAGCATCCGCTGGTTCCGACCTGCAGGCAGTGTGAACTTATCTGCAACCGGTACTGCGAACAGTATGAGGAAGAAGTATGCACCCACCGTTTCAAGCCGCCCTATGTATGCAATGGATGCCGGGAAGTAAAAAAATGCACACTGACAAAGACCGTCTATGACGCATTGGAAGCGCAGAGGAAGGCATCCGCGAAGATATCGGAGTCCAGGAGTGGGATCCTGTCCACGGAAGGGGAGATCGCGCGGCTCAATGAGATCCTGGTGCCGCTGGTAAAACAGGGGCAGAGCATCCACCAAATCTACCTGAACAACAAGGATGAACTGATGTGCAGCGAGAAGACTCTTTACAATTACGTGGACGGATGCCTGTTCGATATCAGGAACATAGACCTGCCGAGGAAGGTGAAGTACCGCCCCAGGTATAAAAAGCCGGAGCTGAAAGTGGACAAGGGATGCCGTGTGGGAAGGAATTACCATGATTACGAGGTATACATGGAGAAACACCCGGACACGGCGGTGGTACAGATGGACAGTGTGATCGGAAGCAGAGGAGGGAAAGTGCTGTTGACGGTATTCTTCGTGAATGTATCGCTGATGTTAGGTTTTTTGCGGGAAGCGAACACATCAAAGAGTGTGATAGAAATCTACGATGAGCTATACCAGCGGCTTGGGGGACAGGATTTCCGGAGGCTGTTTCCTGTGATACTGACGGACAACGGGAGTGAGTTCTCCAACCCGAAGTGCATTGAGAACGGACCGGACGGGAAGGGGTTCCAGAGGACGAGGATATACTACTGCAATCCAAGTGCACCCTACCAAAAAGCAGAGATCGAGGTAGGGCATGAATTTATCCGGAGGGTGGTGCGAAGGGAAAGAGCTTTGATGAACTGACGCAGGCGGATATCGGCCTGATGATGGACCATATCAATTCGTACCGGAGGAAGAAACTGAACGGGAAGAGCCCGTATGAAGCATTCTGTTTTTATTACGGGGAAGAACTGGCGCAGAAGTTAGGATGCCATGAGGTTGATGCCACAACCATCAACCTCACGCCGGGACTACTCCGGAAGTAACAGGGCAGAGAGAAACTAAAAAACAGACACAGACCGCCGACTGGAAATAAGGATCGGAAGAGGCGTGGATTTCGGCTTACAAAATTTGTAAGACAAAAGTGACGCCCGGTTTTTGTGCGCATTTTTCCCCTGTCATAAGGAGATTATAGCACAAAATGACAGGAGGAAACGGGAAAGTTGCTACAAAAGTGGAATTTCGGGTACAAATTTTGAACCTCGCTTTCAAAATGTGAAACTCGGTAACAAAACGGGAACCTCGGTTTGCAATCAACCGTGAACCTCAGTTTACAAAAATAGAACTGACAATCTGTACCCCAAAAAGTGCGAATGGTAACGAAAAGTTTTTTTCAGTAAAATACCTGCTATGCTGATAAGGACTAGCGTATAAAAAACTACGGATGAGATAAAGCGGGGTGCAGAATCATGTTAAAAACAATCAAGGGAAGGCTTACGGTTAATGTGATAGGCATTGTGGTGGCGGCCATTCTCCTGACAACGGCGGGAATCGTCTGGGTTGCAGGGAAACGGATGATCCAGGACCAGTCAAGGGCGTTACAGCTAAATGCGGATAAATATGCGGAAGAGATCAATGCCTGGGTGGAAAATGAAAAAATGCTTGCAGAAGGGGCGGTAGGCAGCATAAGGGCAGGAGGAAAGACGGATACAGACTTTCTCCAGTCCGTGGTGGACGCCCATGCGCAGGACAGGGAAGAACTTTTGAATCTGTACTGCGGAACGGAGGACAGCAGGTTTATTCAATCGAACAAAGAGGCGGAGGTGCCGGAAGGGTATGACCCGGTGGCGAGAGGATGGTACCAGCAGGCGGCTGAGAAAGGCGGAGCTATCGTAACGGATCCTTATATGGATGCGGTGACAGGGCAGATGTGTGCGACGATCGCAGTGCCTGTTTACATAGACAATGAGCTGGCGGGAGTGGTCGGCCTGGATGTGACGCTCGCTACGGTGACAGAACTGACAGGGAGCATCAACTATGAAGAAGGGGTTTATGGATTTTTAGTGGACAGCAGCGGGCAGTACGTGGCGCATAAAAATAAGGAATTCGAGCCCACAGGGGATACGGCGGTTGCGGCGGAAGATGTGGTTCCCGGGATAAAAGGAATACTGGAGGGGACGGACAGCGGGGTGGAAAGGATGCCGGATTATGACGGCAGCGCCTGTTACTTTGCAGTGTCAGGGATCAAAGGAAGCTTGTGGAAGCTGGGCGTTGTTGTACCGGCGGCCAATGTTACAAGTTCCCTGGCGGCCATGGTCGGGGTGGCAGCGGCAGCGGCGCTTGTCATTATTGTATTTGTGGCATTGTTTATGGCTTGGCTGATCGGAAGGATGCTGGAGCCGGTACAGATGCTGAAACAGTTTGCCTCCGGGGATTTTTCGGAACATGCGGTTTCGGCCAAAGGAGTTCCGAAAGAATACAGGAATGAGACGGAACAGATTCGCATTGCGACGGCGGAAGTAAAGCAGCAGATGAGGGAAATTATTCTGAATACCAAGCAGGAAGCGGAAAAGATCGGAGGAATTGCAGAGGGCGCGTCCGCAGGAATGGCGGTGTTGGATAAAGAGATCGACGGTATTTTCGAACTGGCAGGGAATGTATCGGAGCAGACCGCGCGGGCGAGGATGCTGACAGAGAATATAAAGGAGAATGGACAGGAACTGGGGGATGCCATAGAGACGGTAGCTAGAAAGGCGGAAGAGGCGGCGGAGCAGTCAAACGGCATTATGGAACGGGCTGGAAAGCAGTATGAGGCTTCCGGGCAGTCTGCCAGAGAAGCTGTCGCGCTTTGCAGCGAAGCGGGCAAAGAGCTGGAGAAGGCAATTTCGGACAGCCGGAAGGTACATGAGATCGATGCTTTGACGGAAGAGATATTGGCCATCAGCTCCCAGACGAATCTGCTGGCGCTGAATGCATCGATAGAGGCGGCAAGGGCTGGCGAAGCGGGCAAGGGATTTGCCGTCGTGGCGGAAGAGATCCGGCAGCTGGCGGATAATTCCAGGCAGGCGGTGGACAAAATACGCAAGGTGACGGAAAACGTGGTACAAAATGTTGCTTTTTTATCGGAAAATGCCAGAAGGCTTCTGGGATTCATGAATGGAAAGGTGATGGAAGATTATAAGGGGATGACGGAACTGGCAGAAGCGTATCAAAAAGATGCCGCATTTTATAACGATATATCCAGCGACCTGGGGGCATCTTCCCAGGAGATGAATGCGAGCATGGCAGGGATCAACGAATCCATCGGCGTGATTGCGGAACTTGCAGGAGGAATTGCGGAATTTATGGAAAACATGGAACAATCCGCAGAGGAATCGAGGGAAAATTCAAAGGCGGTAATGGAACGGATGGCGGAATTGTTCCGATTGAGCGAGCTTTTAAATGAGACGGTGGCATCCTTCCGGGTATAAGAATTGAATAATTATAAAATTAGAAAAATAGCGCTTTTCCATAGGCGCTATTTTTCTAATTCTTATAAATTAATAAATTTTTTTTAAAGAAAATAGAATGAATAAATATGCAATAATTACAAATAATTATTCAAATAATTTACCAAAGTAAAGAGATAAAGAATATTCATGCACAAAAATGTAATATAATGTAAAAAAATGAATAATTTAACGTCAATCAATAATACAAAATGGAATTGACAAAGCAATGTAATTTTTGATAAAATATGGAGCGTGTTATTAGGATATAAGCATAAGAGGAGCTGAAAATATGTTAAAGTATATTGCAAAACGAATAGGTCTGGCAGTCGTAACGATCTGGGCGGTGGCTACCATTACCTTCTTTTTAATGAATATGGTGCCAGGAGGTCCGTTCCTGTCGGAAAAGGCGATCAGTCCACAGGCACAGGCAGCCCTGGAGGCAAAGTATGGACTGGACAAACCTTTATTCCAACAATATATTACATATCTGACAGATGCACTTCATGGAGATTTCGGTGACAGCCTGAAACAGAGAGGCCGTACCGTAATGTCTATTATACAAACAAAATTCCCCGTTTCAGCAAGAGTAGGCGGGATATCGGTATTGGTTGCCCTATGTATAGGGATTCCGCTGGGATGTATCGCCGCTATCCGGAGAGGAAAATTCATAGATAGTTTTATAAGCGTCGTGGCGACTTGCGGGATCGCGGTGCCAAGCTTCGTAATCTGCACGGTGCTGATGTACTTCTTCGGTGTTAAATTAAGAATTTTGCCGACGCTGGGACTCACGTCATGGAAGCATTATATTATGCCGGTAATCGCGCTGGCGTTTTATCCAACGGCCTATATTATGAGACTGACAAGGTCGTCCATGTTGGATGTGCTTGGGCAGGATTATATGAGAACCGCGAAAGCAAAAGGTTTATCGCAAGTAGTCAGCATATTCAAGCATGCGCTCAGAAACGCTATTCTTCCAGTTGTTACTTATGTGGGGCCTATGCTGGCGTATACCTTATCGGGAAGCTTTGTAGTGGAAAAAATATTTACTATTCCGGGGCTTGGGGGAGAGTTCATCGGCTCGATAACCAGCCGCGATTATACAGTAATTATGGGAACGACGATTTTCCTTGCGACATTGATCGTTATTATGAATGTGATTGTGGATATTGTTTATAAGATCGTAGACCCAAGAATTAAATTAAAGTAAGGAAGAGAGAAGAAGAGAATGAAACAGAATCCAATCAGTTTTCAGTTAAAACTTAATCCGGAAGATTTCCTCCCGGCCAGTGAGGAGGAAAAAGAAAGCCTTGTTATTATGCGGGAAAGCGTAAGCTTCTGGAAAGACGGCTTTCGCCGCCTCGCGAAAAATAAAGTGGCGATGGTGAGCTTGGTAGTCATTCTTATCGTAATGATATTTTCTTTTATTGTACCTTCTTTTTATCCTTATTCCTATAAGGAACAGATCAAAGGAGCGAATAATCTGAAACCGATGCAGTATTCCGAGAAAGAACTGGAAGCTATAGAAGCAGGGGAAAAGGTGTTTCCTCATATTTTCGGAACGGATAAATTGGGAAGGGATTACGCTATCCGAGTGATGATGGGGAGCAGGATTTCTCTTTTGGTAGGTTTGATCGCTACGGTGATTATTTTGGTGATCGGTTCTACCTACGGCTCCATTGCAGCCTTTTTCGGCGGATGGGTGGATCTGGTCATGATGCGTATCGTGGATATTATATATACCATACCGGATATTCTGTTGATCGTACTTTTGTCTTTTGCACTGGAGGCGCCTTTGACAACACTGACAAGCCTTCCCGGCTTTGGCTGGATAAAAACTGTCGGGAAAAATCTGATCAGTATTTTTATCGTATTTGCGTTGTTGTACTGGGTAGGTATGGCGAGAATGGTAAGAAGCCAGGTGCTTATGCTCAAGGAAAGCGAATATGTAACGGCAGCGAGGGCATTGGGAGTAGGCAATGGAAAAATTATTAAAAAGCATTTATTGACAAACTGTATCGGAACGTTAATCGTTACTACGACTCTTCAAATACCGTCTTCCATTTTTACCGAGAGCTTCCTAAGCTTTCTGGGGCTTGGAGTTGCGGTTCCGCTTCCGTCCCTCGGGAGTCTGGCGAGCGAGGCGATCAACGGATTGAATACATATCCCTATCTGCTGTTCATTCCGGCGGCTTTGATCAGCTTGATTATTTTAAGTTTTAACCTTTTGGGAGACGGCCTCAGGGATGCATTTGACCCTAAGTTAAAAAATTAGGAAAGGCAGCGTATAAAGATGGCAGAAGAACAAAATGTCAGAAAATTAGTAGATATAAAGAATGAACGTCTTTCTTTCTTTACCCCGGCGGGAGAGGTAAAGGCGTTGAACGATGTTTCTATCATGTTGGAAGAAGGAGAAGTGCTTGGAATCGTCGGAGAAAGCGGCTCCGGAAAATCGGTGACGGCATACAGCCTGATGGGGCTGACGGCGTATCCGGGAAAACTATTGGGCGGTACGCTCTGGTTTAACGGACATGAGATCGAAACAATGACGGAGAAGGAAATGAGAAAAATCCGGGGAAATGAAATATCCATTATTTTCCAGGATCCCATGACCAGTTTAAATCCCGTCTATACGATAGGAAACCAAATAGAAGAAGTGATTTTGCTTCATACAGATAAAAAGAAGAAAGAAGCTTATGAAAGGGCGAAGGAACTGCTGGAACTGGTAGGTATCAATGAGCCGGAAAAAAGATTAAAGCAATACCCCCATGAATTATCGGGCGGTATGCGCCAGCGCGTTATGATAGCGATAGCATTGGCCTGTGAACCGAAACTTCTGATTGCAGATGAACCCACTACGGCATTGGATGTAACGATTCAGGCGCAGATTCTGGAACTGATGATGGAGCTGAAAGATAAGCTGGGTATGGCGATCATTATGATTACCCATGATTTGGGAGTTGTAGCAAATATGTGCCAGAAGATCGCAGTTATGTATGCGGGAAGAATCGTGGAATACGGCACGGCGGATGATATTTTCTACCATCCGAAGCATCAGTATACGAAAGGTCTGATACGCAGTATCCCCAGGCTGGATACCAAAGAGCATGAACGGCTCGTACCGATCGAAGGCACTCCGGTGGATATGCTGAATCCTCCTCAGGGATGTCCTTTTGCGCCGCGCTGTGATGAATGTATGAAGATATGCCTCAGGGAAATGCCTCCGGTAACGACTTTCAGCGACACTCATTATACGCAGTGCTGGCTGAACCAGAAGGAGGAGATGGAAGGAGGAGCGGCCAAATGAGTGACAGGTTAGTTCAGATAGAGCATTTACGCCAATACTTCCCGGCTGGTGGTTATGGCAAAAGAAAAAAATATGTACAGGCAGTAGATGATGTTTCTTTTTACATTGAAAGAGGAGAGACACTCGGTCTCGTAGGAGAGTCGGGTTGTGGAAAAACGACGACGGGACGTACCATTTTAAGATTGTATGAGCCTACTGGCGGAAAATTTATATATGATGGAAATGTAATTTTTGATGTAGAGAACAAGGTTTCGGTAGATATGCTGCCATATCGGAAAAGAATGCAGATTGTATTCCAGGATCCTTACGCAAGCCTGGATCCCCGTATGACAGTAGGAGATATTGTAGGAGAGGCCATTGATGTCCATAAACTGGCAGCCAATAAGCAGGAACGCTATGATATTATTATAGAGATGCTTCGAAGGGTAGGCTTGAACTCCGAACATGCGAATCGTTATCCCCACGAATTTTCGGGCGGACAGAGGCAGAGAGTTGGTATTGCCAGGGCATTAGCGGTAAATCCTGAATTTATCGTGTGCGATGAACCGATTTCCGCACTGGATGTTTCCATTCAGGCGCAGGTTATCAATATGTTTGAAGACTTGCAGGAAGAGATGGGGCTGACTTATTTGTTTATTGCCCATGATCTTTCCGTAGTGAAGCATATATCCAACAGGATCGGAGTGATGTATCTGGGGCGTTTGGTGGAATTGGCGGACAGCTATGAACTGACGACAAACAGTCTTCACCCATATACGAAGAGTTTGATTTCTGCAATTCCGATTGCGGATCCAAAGGTGGCGAGGCAGAGCCAGCGTATTGTTTTGGAGGGGGATGTACCCAGTCCGTTGAATCCGCCTTCTGGTTGCAGGTTCCGTACGAGATGCCCTTATGCGAATGAAAGATGTGCGGCAGAAGTGCCGGAGTGGCGGGAAGTGTCAAATGGCCATTATGTAGCCTGCCATCATTTTGAGAATTGCCAGTAGGCATGATTGACTTAGATAGACAATTACAAATATCAAAGATAGTGTGGTAGGAGTAATGTTTATAAACTATTTAACATTCTTATTAAAAGAGGAGGAAAAACTATGAAAAAGAGAGTTATTGCACTCTTGATGGCAGCAGCTATGACTGTTGGCCTGGCAGCTTGTGGTTCCGGCAATGCAGAAGCACCGGCGCAGGAACCGGCAGCAGAAGCACCGGCGGCAGAAGACAGTGCAGAAGCACCGGTAGTGGACGATGTGGCAGAAGCACCGGCAGCATCCGGCGGCAACAAGATTTTAAAAGTACAGGTTGGACCTGACCCTGAAACGATTGATCCCGCATTGAACAGCGCGGTAGACGGTGGAAATATGCTGCTTCATGCATTTGAATGCCTTCTGATCGTGGATCAGGATGGGAAATTGGCTCCTGGCCAGGCAGAAAGCTGGGAAACTTCGGAAGACGGTCTTACTTGGACATTCCATTTAAGAGAAGGACTGAAATGGTCCGATGGCACACCCTTGACAGCAAACGATTTCGTATATAGCTGGAAAAGAGTATGTGATCCTATGGTAGCGGCTCCTTACGCAGAGACAGTTCTCAGTATGGTAGCTGGTTATGAAGATGCGATTGGCGGAAATCTGGACGCTTTACAGGTAGTGGCACAGGATGACCTGACATTGGTTGTTACATTGAACGCTCCTTGCTCTTATTTTGGAAGCCTTGCAGCATTTGCTACCCTGAGCCCGGTACAGCAGGGTACGGTAGAAGCAAATGGCGATGCATGGGCAACCGCTCCTGAAACCTACGTTTCCAATGGTCCTTTCTACATGACAGAGTGGGTACCTGGTTCCCATATCCTGTTCAGCAAAAACCCTAACTACTGGAACGCAGATGCGATTAAACTGGATGGTATCCAATTTGCATTGATCGAGGACTCCAACGCAGCATACAGCGCATACCAGACAGGTGAAGTTCTTATGATCAAAGACGTTCCTACGGAAGAAATTCCGAGTCTGGAAGGCAATGCTGATTTCTTTGTAGATCCGATTATCGGCACATACTATATCAGCCTTAACCTGAACAGAGATGCTTTCAAAGATGCAAAAGTACGCCAGGCTCTCAGTCTTGCGATTGACCGTGATTATGTTGCGAATACATTGATGCAGGGAACTTATTCCCCGGCAAGCAACTTCATGGGCCCCGGCTGGATTGATACGGACGGTACACCGTTTATAGACAAAGCGAATGGCGGAGCTCCTTATATCGATACGGCAGATTTTGAAGGCAATCTGGCAGAAGCGAAAGCATTGCTGGAAGAAGCAGGATATCCGAATGGAGAAGGCTTCCCGGCTATTTCTTACACAACGAACGATGCTGGATACCACAAAGTAGTTGCTGAATATTTGCAGCAGGCATGGGCAGAACTCGGTATTGACCTTCAGGTAAATATTGTAGAATGGTCCAGCTTCACACCTATGCGTCGTAACGGAGAATATGATGTGGCTCGTAACGGATGGGTTGGCGATTACAGCGATCCTTCCAATATGTTAGATCTGCTTTACTCCACAAACGGTAATAACGATGGTAAGTTCAGCAATTCAGAATACGATGCGGCTATGGATACATCCAGAACTACTCTGGATGCGGCAGAACGTTCGGAAGCTCTTCACACGGCAGAAGATATCCTGATGGCTGAGGCAGGATGTGTTCCGATCGCTTACTACAACGATTTCTGGCTGCAGAGCGATAAGATTACAGGTTCCTGGCATTCTCCTTATGGATACTGGTACTTCATGTATGCGGATATCGCTGAATAATAGAATCGGCAGAATATAGAATTGATAAAAAGAGGGTGGCTGCGGCCGTCCTCTTTTTTCTGCCACAAGCTCTGAATATCAGATAGACTTTACCGATTCGCTATGTTATAATATACAAACAGTTATTGTAATAAGTATTATCATAAATCAGGGAAGGAGGTATGAACAATATGGATGCTGAAAGCAGGGAAGTTTTTGATAAGGTTTTAGGCAAGCTCGACAAGATAGATAACAGACTTGACGGGATAGATAACAGACTTGACAAGATAGAAGACAGGCTTGACAAGGCAGAATTCAGACTGGACAAGATAGATAACAGGCTGGATATTATGGAGATCAAACAAAATAAAATGTCAGAGCAAATAACGGAATTGCAGTTGGCACAAAAACGGTTTGAACTGAATGCAAACAAAAAGTTTGCAAGGCTTCAGGACGGCATGGATGCGGTAGAAGAAATCCTTAGAATTAATGAACTGATTCGGTAGTACTTTGTCGGATACTTTCTTGTTTCCGGAGTTTTTCTTAATTTCTGATTGATCTGAAAGATTTCATAAAACGAATGATTCTCATAAATATTTTATTTCCCAAATTGATTTCTCTGTCAGACTTATTTAAAATGTTGACAAGGAAATGTTATTATAGTACGCTTAATTGCAGGAATAAAGTTATATATAAAAAGGGCAATGAATAAGAAGGGAAGGAAATGGGCTATGGATAAGGAACTGAAAGACAAGTTAGTGGAATGCGGATTCGATGTGGACACGACATTACAGCGTTTTATGGGGAATGAAACGTTATATTTCAAATTCCTGAAAAAACTCCCGGCTGACCAGAACTATAAGGCTTTTATAGAGGCAGTGGAAAAAGAAGATTTGGAAGCGGCGTTCCGCAGCGGCCATACACTAAAAGGGGTCATGTCCAATCTTGGAGTGGACGGGGCTTTAAAGGCATTGGTTCCTATGGTGGAAAAACTGCGTGCCAATGAAACAGCAGGTTTGCAGGAGGAACTGAAGGAATTTCAGGACAGATATGAAAAAGCGATTGTCTGCATCGAAAGTTTGTAAAAAAAGTAAGAGGGTTTTACGGGCAAACAAAGTTGCAGGTTGAGAGAAAGGCATGGTTAATTATATGCGGAGAATGTTGTTGAAACTCAGCGGGGAAGCGCTGGCGGGCAGCAAAAAAATGGGTTTTGATGAGGAAACGGTGCGGAAGGTCGCGCTACAGGTAAAGGAACTGACGGAGGATGCACAGATAGGGATTGTGATTGGCGGCGGCAATTTCTGGCGCGGCCGTTCCAGCGAAAATATTGACCGGACGAAAGCGGATCAGATCGGCATGCTTGCAACGGTAATGAATTGTATTTATGTGTCTGAGATATTCCGTTCCGTTGGTTTGGAAACGGAGATATTGACCCCGTTCGTTTGTAGTTCCTTTACGAAACTGTTCAGCAAGGATAAGGCGAATAAATACTTTGGACAGGGAAAGATCGTATTTTTTGCAGGCGGAACAGGCCATCCTTATTTTTCTACGGATACGGGGGTGGTGCTTCGCGCGGTGGAAGTGGATGCGGATGTGATTTTGCTGGCGAAAGCGGTAGACGGGGTTTATGATGATGATCCGAGAGCAAACCCGGATGCAAAGAAATACAGCGAAGTTTCGATAGATGAAGTGATTGAGAAAAATCTTCAGGTGGTGGATATGACGGCATCCATTATGGCGAGAGAAAATAAGATGCCGATGTGGGTATTCGGCCTGGGCGGAGAAGACAGCATTGTCAACGCAGTAAAAGGGAACTTTACTGGCACAAAAGTGACGGTTTAAGTAAGATTACGGAAGGAATGGTTTTGATATTATGGATGAAAGATTAAAAGTATATGATGAGAAAATGAAAAAGGCGATTGATTATCTGGCTTCAGATTATGCGACAATTCGTGCGGGCAGGGCGAATCCGCATGTGCTGGATAAAATCAAAGTGAATTATTATGGAACGCCGACCCCGATCCAGCAGGTGGGCAATATTACCGTACCGGAAGCGAGGATGATCCAGATCGCGCCTTGGGAAAAATCGCTGATTAAGGAAATTGAAAAGGCAATTATGGCCTCTGACGTCGGAATTACGCCTTCTAATGACGGCTCTATTATCCGGCTCGTATTTCCTGAACTTACGGAGGAGCGCAGAAAGGATCTGGTTAAGGAAGTAAAGAAAAAGGGAGAAGAAAGCAAGGTTGCTGTCCGCAATATACGCAGGGACGGAAACGATGCTTTCAAAAAGCTGGCCAAAGAAGATGTGTCGGAGGACCAGATTAAGCAGTTAGGGGAAGATTTGCAGAAAATGACGGATAAGTTTATCAAGGAAATTGATAAACTTATGGATGAAAAATCAAAAGAAATCCTTACGGTATAATTTATTGGGAAGTCAGGGACAGTCGATACAACCGTATCAACAGATACGCATCGAATTGTCCCTTTTTATGGAAGGGCATGGATGGTAGAATGCTGGAAAATTTGAATATTCCGAATCATGTGGCAATTATCCTGGATGGAAATGGAAGATGGGCAAAAAGCAAAGGAATGCCGCGGAATTACGGACATGTACAGGGTGCAAAAACGGTGGAGACAATTTGTGAAGAGGCATATCGGATAGGGGTACGATATTTGACGGTATATGCGTTTTCTACGGAAAATTGGAATCGGCCGGAGGATGAAGTGAATGCCTTAATGAAGTTGCTGCGCAATTATTTGAAAACCTGTCTGAAAACGGCGGAAAAAAATAAAATGTGTGTCAGAATCTTAGGTGATAAGACAGGACTGGACGACGATATACGTATGAGGATCGCAGAACTGGAGGAAGCTACCCGCAATAATGACGGCCTTCATTTCCAGATTGCCTTAAATTACGGCGGCAGGGATGAGATTGTACGGGCGGTGAGGAAAGCGGTGGATTTGGCAGTACAGGGAAAAATAGAAAAAGAAGAAATTACGGAAGAAATATTTGACGGAATGCTTGATACGCATGGAATTCCCGATCCGGACCTGCTGATCCGCACCTGTAATGAGCAGCGGATATCCAATTTTCTTCTTTGGCAGCTTGCGTATACGGAGTTTTACTTTACACCGGTTCCCTGGCCGGATTTTTCAAAAGACGAATTGATAAAAGCCATAGAAGCATATAATAAAAGGGATAGAAAGTATGGCTTGGTAAAAAATGATTAGGAGGAAGGACATATGTTTTTCACTCGGTTACTCAGCAGTATCGTATTGGTGATCGTTGCCCTTGTGACGTTGCTGCGGGGAGGTTATTTACTGGCGGCCGTACTTTTGCTCATATCTCTGGTCGCTTACCGCGAATTGTGCAAGGCGTGTAATCTTAATATGGATGCGGAGGAAAAGAGCGTAAATGCTTTGGAAGCGGCGGGATATGCCGGAATAGTGGTTTATTACGGCATTGTTGTATTCAGCAGTTCACAGGCGGCACAGATGCTTTCCATTTTATTCGTAATGATCGGCATGATGTTTGTCTATGTATTTACTTTTCCAAAATATCAGGCATCCCAGGTAATGACTGCTTTCTTTGGATTTGCTTATGCGCCGGTAATGTTCTCCTTCATTTATCAGACAAGACAGTTGCAATATGGCATTTATCTGGTATGGATGATTTTTATCAGTTCCTGGGTCTGCGATACCTTCGCCTACCTGACGGGAATGATGATCGGAAAACATAAGATGACCCCTAAGCTAAGCCCAAAAAAATCCATCGAGGGGGCGATAGGAGGCGTAGTCGGCTCCGCGCTGGCAGGGGTTCTTTTTGGATATTTTATTGTGGAGAGAGTAGTTCCGGATCAGCAGATTACATGGGTATTTGCTGCAATCGGCGGAATAGGCGCGATGATTTCCCAGATTGGCGATTTGGCGGCTTCTGCCATCAAGAGGAATCATAATATTAAGGACTATGGGCATCTGATTCCGGGGCATGGGGGGATTATGGATCGTTTTGACAGTGTGATCTTTACCGCTCCCATGATTTACGGGCTGGCGCTTCTTTTTATAAGATAAGCGGATGGAATATTCATAAATAATTAATAGCATGGAGGCACGGATGAAAAAAATAGCGGTGTTAGGCTCTACAGGGTCGATAGGAACCCAGACTCTGGAGATCGTAAGACAGAACCGGGATTTAGATGTAGTTGCCCTGGCGGCAGGAAGCAGCGTGGAAAAGATGGAGCAGCAGATCCGGGAATTTTCTCCCCGGATAGCGGCCATGTGGGATGAAAAGGCATGCAGGGATCTGAGGGAGCGGGTGGCAGATACGGATGTAAAAGTCCTGTGCGGTATGGAAGGGCTTTTAGAGATTGCCGTTATGGAAGAGGCGGAAGTATTAGTGACAGCGATCGTAGGGATGATCGGGATCAGACCGACCATAGCGGCGATCGAAAGCGGAAAAACGATCGCTCTTGCGAACAAAGAAACATTGGTAACGGCCGGACACATTATTATGCCTCTGGCAGAAAAGAAGGGAGTGTCCATTCTTCCTGTGGACAGCGAACACAGCGCTGTTTTCCAGTCTATGAACGGGGAAAACAAAAAAAGAGTGCAAAAGATACTGCTGACCGCCTCCGGCGGGCCATTCCGGGGGAAAAACAGAGGGGAACTGAAAAATATGCAGGTGGAAGATGCCTTAAAGCATCCGAACTGGGCCATGGGAAGAAAAATTACAGTGGATTCTGCCACAATGGTGAATAAAGGATTGGAAGTCATGGAAGCAAAATGGCTGTTCGGAGTGGATCTGGACAGAATAGAAGTGGTAGTTCATCCACAGAGTATTATTCATTCCATGGTGGAATACGAGGACGGAGCGGTGATGGCGCAGCTTGGGATGCCGGATATGAAGCTTCCTATCGCGTATGCATTGTTTTATCCGGACAGGAGGCCCATGGAAGGGAAAAGAGTAGATTTCTTCCAGCTGGGCACACTTACCTTTGAAAAACCGGATATGGAAACCTTTACGGGTTTAAAACTGGCTTTTGCAGCAGCAAAGCAGGGCGGCAGCATGCCGACTGTTTATAATGCGGCAAATGAAAAGGCCGTTCATTTATTTTTGGAAAGAAAAATAGGGTTCATGCAGATACCGGAACTGATAGAGGCTTCTATGGAAAGGCACAGGATAATAGAAAGGCCGAGTGTGGAGGAGATCCTTCAGGCAGAGCAGGAAACGTATGAATTTATAGGGCAGGTGGTAAATTGATTGTAACGATTATTTTATTTGTATTAATATTTGGGCTGATTGTAATATCTCATGAATTCGGGCATTTTCTGCTGGCTAAGATCAATGGGATACATGTGGTGGAGTTTGCAGTGGGAATGGGACCCACTTTGTTTCATTTTCAAAAAGGAGAAACAAAATATAGTCTGAAAGCGCTGCCGATTGGAGGCGCCTGCATGTATGAGGGAGAGGACGGCCTGAATACCAAAGAAGGGGAACCGGGAGAAGGTTCGTTTCTCGCGGCAAACGTATGGGCACGAATTGCCGCTGTCGTGGCCGGCCCTTTGTTTAATTTGATATTAGCGTATATCCTGACGCTGATTGTAGTGGCTTTTGACGGTTCCAACCGCCCGGTCATCCAAAACGTGCTTCCGGGCAGCGCAGCCGAAGCGGCAGGGATACAAGCCGGGGACAGAATCACCAAAATCAATGGAGAAAAGATTCATCTCGGGGAACAGGTATTTTTGATTTCTGCACTGAACAGGGGAGAAGATATGGAAGTGGAATATCTTCGGAACGGGGAAAAAAGAAGCGTGACCATAACTCCGGTTTATGACAGCGGAGCCGGACGGTATTATATGGGCTTCGCAGGTGTCAGCGAATATTTTAAATGCCAGGGCCTGGAGGTGTTTCCGCACAGCTTTTATAAATTGGAATATTGGGTAAGTTCTACTTTTAAGAGTTTAGGAATGCTTTTTTCCGGCAAGGTGACGAAAGACGATGTGGCGGGGCCCGTAGGGATTGCACAGCTGGTGGGGAATACCTATGAAGAGGCGAAGCCTTACGGAATGAGCAGCGTGATTCTTTCTATGATGAATATTGCCGTGCTGCTGTCGGTAAATTTAGGAATATTGAATTTACTGCCGGTTCCTGCTTTGGACGGGGGACGTCTGGTATTTCTTTTGATCGAGGCGGTAAGGGGCAAGCCGATTCCGCCGGAAAAGGAAGGAATGGTGCATCTGGCCGGAATGGCGGCTTTGATGGTATTGATGGTATTTGTTTTGTTCAATGATATTGCGAGAATTTTTTCCTGAGTAAGACAGGGGAGGAAATAGTATGCCAAAGATTATGACGATGGGAGAACTGTTGTGTGAGATTATGCGTCCGGGAGAAGGAATGGAGCTGTATGAAACCGGAGATTTCAGAGGGCCTTTTCCCAGCGGCGCTCCGGGTATTTTTATCAGTACTGCGGCCAGGCTCGGCTGTTCCTGCGGTATTATTGCGGGCGTAGGGAACGATGATTTCGGGAAAAATATTATGGACCGGCTGTCAGGAGATGGCGTGGACTGCCGTTGGATCATGAAGAGCGATAAGGGTTCTACGGGAGTAGCGTTTGTGACCTACTATGCCAACGGCGACAGAAAATTTATCTTTCACATGAATCATACTCCGGCGGTGGAACCGAAGGCACCGGAAAACCTGAAGGAAATGGAAGATACGGAATATTTCCATATTATGGGCTGTTCATTGATGGCATCCGTGGAATTTGGGCGGGAAATTTTAAAGACTATGGACCTGTTTGAAAAAAGAGGCGCTAAGATCAGTTTTGACCCGAATGTGAGGCTGGAACTGCTGCGCGATCCGGCAGCGTTTGATATGGTGCGGGAAGCATTTCGCCAATGCCATATTTTTATGCCGGGCGTACAGGAATTGAAGATGCTGACGGGGAAAGAGAATATAGGAGAGGCCGTTTCTACAGCTTTTGAAAATGAAAATCTGGAGATACTTGTTCTGAAAAAAGGGTCGAAGGGTTCCGAAATATATACGGCAAAGGGGCTTGTGCTGGAAATGGGAGTCTATCCGGTCGAAGAGGTGGACGCTACAGGAGCCGGCGACAGCTTTGACGCAGCTTTTATTTGCGGACTTGCCCAGGGGAAGGGATTGGAGGAGGCTGCACGGATGGGAGCAGCGGCAGGAGCTTTGAACGCGGCGGCGTTCGGGCCGATGGAAGGCGATATTTCGCCGGAGACTGTGAAAAAATTAATACATATAAATACAAAACTATAAGACTGCAAGGGATGAAAGGAGAAAGGAAAATGTCATTTGTCACATCAGAAAAAATGTTATTGGATGCCCAGAAGGGCGGGTATGCGGTAGGCGCATTCAACGTGGAAAACATGGAAATGGTAATGGCGGTTATCGAAGCAGCGGAGGAGTTGAGGGCTCCGTTGATGCTCCAGACAACGCCTTCTACCGTGAAGTATGCCGGTCTGGATATGTATCTTGCCAATGTAAAGACGGCGGCAGAGCGTGCCAGCGTTCCTGTCTGCATGCATTTGGATCACGGCGACAGCTTTGATCTGGCTATGCGCGCATTGCGCACCGGCTACAGTTCGATTATGATCGACGGTTCCCATAATATATTTGAAGAAAATATTGCGGTGACAAAGGCAGTCGTAGATGCTTGCCGTCCTTCCGGGATTCCAGTGGAAGCGGAATTGGGCAAGGTTGGAGGCAAGGAAGACGATTTGGACGGCGGCAGCGGCGGTTATACGGATCCGGAAGAAGCCAGGGAGTTTGTGGAACGCACGGGCATAGGATCATTGGCTGTAGCGATCGGAACGGCCCATGGCGTTTATAAAGGAGAACCCAAATTGGATTTGGATCGTCTGGAAGAGATACGCAAGGTTGTTACGATTCCGCTGGTACTGCACGGAGCCAGCGGACTGTCGGAAGAAGCGGTGGCGGAAAGTATCAAAAGGGGTATTTGCAAAGTGAACTTTGCGACGGAACTCAGGATTGCTTATACGGATGGGGTAAAGAAATTCCTGGAAGGACATCCTGATGCTTTTGATCCAAAGAAATATGGAAAAGAGGCTATGGAGAAAGTAAAAGAAACGGTAAAACAGCGTATAAAAATGTGCGGCTGTGATGGAAAAGCATAAACAGCTTTCTTGAATAATTTTATAATAGTTACTACTTATGCAAAAACCGTTTTCGCTGGAATATAGTGAGGGCGGTTTTTGTTATGGAAATCGATTTTAGCTGGTTTTTGTAATTTTATATTGCGGTTCTATACGGTATCCCTTATAATAAAATAAATAAAAAAATCATCTTTAAATTTTTTCATTTCAAAATCGGTGGCACATTCTGGCCACATTTCAGAAAATCAGGTTACATTTCAACGAATCGAACATATTTTCCAAAAAAACAAAAATAAAAATGAAATGAGGTGAAGTATGAGGTTTATTTCTGATGCCTATTGGGACAGAGGGATGAGAGGCGGGAATCAGGATTCCATTTCTCTTCAGGAAGTCCGCATGAAAGGGAAAATGGTTATATTTGCGCTTGTCTGCGATGGAATCGGCGGACTGGAACGGGGGGAAACGGCCAGCGGCTTTGTGGCGGAAAAAATGACAGAATGGTTTTACAGGGAAGCCATTGTAATGTTAAAACGCCGTAAGAGCAGGAAAAAAATAGAAAAATCGGGTTTGAGGATTTTATATAGCTGCAATAGAGAGATGCAGCGCTTCGGAGAAGAGAATGGAAGCAGGATGGGAACGACTGTGACCGCAATGATATTGACAGGAAGGCGCTATTTTCTTTGGCACAGCGGGGATACTCGGGCATACCGGATTACCGGAAAGGGCGCGGGAGGGAAGATAAGGAGGATGACGACAGATCATACGAGAGATAATGTTACTTTGCTGCGTTGTATCGGCAGCTTTCCATGGACGGAGCCGGAAGTGCAAAGCGGATATTTGGTGAGAAAGAGTGTCTTTCTCCTCTGTTCTGACGGTTTTAGGAATCGTCTGGCGGAGGAGCGGATCAAGGAAGCGTTTCTGCCGGAAACAGTAGAAAGAAAGGAACAGATCTATAAACGCCTGAAAGAGATGACGGAATATGTAAAGGGACATGGCGAAAAAGATAATATTTCCGCTGTGGCAGTGCGGATGGAATAGGAGACAGAACGATGGAAGGTATGGAAATAGGAAAGTATATTTTTTATGAGGAATTGGGAAGCGGAGGAAGCGGAACGGTATACAGAGTTTATGATAAGCATTTAAAATGCGACAGGGCGGTAAAAAAATTTTCCGAAGAGGGAGAAATATGGAAAAAAGAGATGGATATGCTGAAGGAGTTAAGGCATCCGCTGCTGCCGGTGATCACGGATACCATAGAAGACGGTGAAAATCGATATTTGGTGATGGAATATATTGAAGGGAAAAATTTGGGGGATTACGTGAGAGAAAGGGGAAGGGTCGGACAGGAACAGGCGGTGGAATGGGTGATGGATTTGGCGGAGGCGTTGATCTATCTTCATGAGAGGAGCAGCCCTGTGATTTATCTCGATATGAAACCTGCGAATATTATGGTGGATCATGGGGGTAATCTCAGGCTGATAGACTTTGGGACAGCATGGATGCGCTATCAGAGGGAGGACAAGGTTTTTCGGGCTGGAACTTATGGTTATGCCGCCCCGGAGCAGTTGGCAGCGGAAGGAACGGAGGATATGGATGAAAGAAGTGATATTTATGGTCTGGGCGCTACGCTTTATTATATGCTGACCGGGGAGGATCCGTCGAAGCCGCCGTTTTTGATCCACCCTATTCGTTTTTTCGACAGAAACTTTCCGGCCGGATTGGAGCGGGCGGTGGAAAAAGCTACGGCAGCGGAGAAAGAGGCAAGGTATGGGACGATGAGGCAGTTTCAGGCGGTATTGAGGAAATATAAAAAAAAGAACAGAATGTGGGAGCGGGCGGGAAGAATAACAGAAGGCCTTTATTATATAGCTTTGCTAGGGATATGTATCTGCTTTGCAAGACTGTGCAATGAGCCGGGAAAAGAAAAGGAAATTCTTTTTTGCGCGGCTGTCATCATCGGGCTGTGCCTGGCGAAGACGGCGGTCGCTTCCTGCACAGGAAGGAACCGGAGAGGAATACGAAGGGAGAGAAGCTTGCTTTTGACGGAGAAAAGAGGGAAAGGGCTGATGATTTTGTTTATGGGGATTTTATCCATGGCGGTAACGGGCACCGTTCAGGCATCGACTTCCAGAAACACAGAACACAGTTTTCCCGTTTCGATAAACAGAGAACAGCCGCTTGCGGAAGAGGAAAATAGTCTTTGGGTGGACGTGAGGAATGAAAAAGGGCAAAAGCTGCTCATACGTTATGATGCGGTATACTTGCTGACAGAAACGCTGAAATTGGAACTTCCTTTAAGTAATTTTACAGAAGGAGGAATCTACCGGCTGCGCCTGGAATGCATGGATTGTGAAACGGAGGAAACGAGCAGCAGAACTTTCTATTTAAAAGGTCTTGAACCATAAAGGCAAAGTGGGGTATGATAGGATCAGGATAGAAGAACAGAAGGAGCGGACAAAAATGCAGACGCACAGAACGAAAACAAAGGCAGTACATATTGGAGACAGGGTGATCGGAGGCGGGAATCCGATTTTGATACAGTCGATGACGAATACAAGGACAGAGGATGTTCGGGCAACGGTAGAGCAGATCCGCCGTTTGGAAAAAGCGGGCTGCGAGATCGTCCGTTGTACGGTTCCGACGATGGAAGCGGCACTGGCGCTGAGAGAAATTAAAAAGCAGATATCAATACCATTAGTTGCGGACATCCACTTCGATTATAAGATGGCGATTGCGGCGATGGAAAACGGAGCGGACAAGATCAGGATCAATCCCGGAAATATCGGAAGCAGGGAAAGAGTTGCTGCCGTGGTGAGAACGGCGAAAGAGAGAAATATCCCTATCCGGGTAGGCGTCAATAGCGGTTCCTTAGAAAAAGAATTGATAGAAAAGTATGGAGGCGTTACGGCGGAAGGCATTGTGGAAAGCGCGTTGGATAAGGTCAGGCTGATTGAGGACATGGGATATGATAACCTGGTAATCAGCATCAAATCTTCCGATGTTCTGATGTGCATACGCGCCCATGAGGTTTTGGCAGGGAAGACCGATTACCCCCTGCATGTGGGAATCACCGAGGCGGGAACGGTGTTCAGCGGCAATGTAAAATCAGGAGTAGGGCTGGGCATCATTCTCTACCAGGGGATCGGGGATACGATCCGGGTATCGCTGACAGGAGACCCGGAGGAAGAAATCCGGTCAGCCAGGCTGATACTGGGTACTCTTGGGCTTCGGAAAGGAAGAATTGAAGTGGTATCCTGCCCTACATGCGGAAGAACAAAAATAGATCTGATCGGTCTGGCGAATCGGGTGGAGGCAATGACAACGGAGCTTTGGGCGGAAATTATGCAGGAGTATCCGTTAGGGCTTGCGCGGGATATTAAAGTGGCGGTTATGGGATGTGCGGTAAACGGCCCGGGGGAAGCGAGAGAAGCCGATATAGGAATTGCAGGGGGAATCGGAGAAGGACTTCTGATAAAAAAAGGGGAAATTATAAAAAAAGTGCCGGAAGAAGAACTCCTTTCGGTATTGAAGGAAGAATTGGTTAGTCTGTGCCGTTGTGAGGCAGCACAGGGATAGGCGGGTAATGGTGAAAAAGTTTTTTGATGTATTTCCTTTTTTACAGGTGGATGATAAAGTGAGGCAGTTTTTGGAGGAAACGGAAGTGGAGAGAGTTTCCTCTACGAAAAAGAAGGATCTTTTGCGTATCTATATGGTTAGCGGAAGGCTGATCGAGAAGGAATACATATGGAAGGCGGAAAAGGGAATCGAAAAGATGCTTTCTTCCTTTCAGACGAAAGTAAAGATTTATGAAAAATATCACCTGTCTTCCCAATATAATACGGAAAAGTTAATGAATGCATATAGAAACAGCATTCTTTTGGAACTGCGTGAATACAGTCCCGTAGAGTATAATCTCTTTAAAAATGGCGATATTAGCTATCCCGAAGAGGACAGGATCGTTCTGACAGTAAGCGATTCCGTGCCGGCGAGAAGCCGTGGGGAGGAGTTGGGACGCATTCTGGAAAAAATATGTAACGAAAGGTGTGGATTTCAGACAAGCGTTGAAATTGCCTATAAAGAAGAAAAGGCAGAGAAGAACAGAGAAGAGGATGAGTTAAGGATCGCAAGGCAGGTAGCCGAGATCAGCGCCAGAGCGGCGGAGGCATCCGGCGCGGAAACGGCAATCGAAGGAACTGCCTCTAAAAAGGGGATGCCGGAAGGAAAACCCGGAGCGGAACTCCCGGCCGGTTCCGGAACGGGGAAAAATGCCGAAACCACTAGGGAAAACGAAAAGGAAAGCCGAAACGGTATACAAAGCCGCAGCAATCCGCGCATGAAAAAGGATGGAGGAAAGGCGGATTTCAAACGGTCGGTGAAAAGATCGGAGAACCCGGATGTGATCTATGGAAGGGATTTCGAAGAGGCGGCGATTCCTATTGAGGATATTATCGGGGAAATGGGACAGGTGGTGATCCGCGGAAAGATCATCAAGACCGATAAAAGGGAGATCAAAAATGAAAAAACGATTCTTTTCTACGATATTACTGATTTTACGGATACATTGACTTTTAAACTGTTTGTAAATAACGATCAGGTGGATGAGATTGGAGGAGGGATTGCCAAAGGAAGTTTTGTGAAAGTAAAAGGGATGGCGGTGATCGATAAGTTCGATAATGAACTGACGATCGGTTCGATCGGCGGCATTAAAAAAATACCTGATTTCACCACTTCCCGTTCGGATAACAGCATCCGCAAGCGGGTGGAGTTGCATTGCCATACGAAAATGAGCGATATGGACGGCGTATCGGAGGCAAAAGATATTGTAAAAAGGGCCTATCAATGGGGACATCCGGCGATCGCTATTACCGATCACGGTGTTGTGCAGTCATTTCCTGATGCCAATCATGTGTGGGAGGATCTTTGGCGGGCGGAAAAGGCGAAAAGAAAAGAATCAGGAGAAGCCGTACCGGATAAGCAGGATTTCTTTAAAGTGATTTACGGGATGGAAGCCTATCTGGTGGATGATTTGCACGAGATTGTGACGGGACGGAAAAACCAGGGGCTGGACGGCTCATTTGTCGTTTTCGATATAGAAACCACAGGGTTTTCACCTGTTCATGACCGAATCATCGAAATCGGCGCGGTAAAGGTGGAAAAAGGAGAGATCAAAGAGCGTTTTTCTTCTTTTGTGAATCCGGATGTACCGATTCCTTTGGAAATCGAAAAGCTGACAGGAATTCATGATGGAATGGTGGTGGATGCGCCGATGATAGAGGAGGCGCTTCCTCATTTCCTGGAATTTTGCCAGGATGCCGTGCTGGTGGCCCATAATGCAAGCTTTGATATGAGTTTTATCATTGAGAATACGCGCAGGCTTGGGCTGAAAAAAGAGTTTACTTATGTGGATACCGTTGGGATTGCCAGGCTGCTTCTTCCCCATCAGGCAAAACATAAGTTGGATGCGGTGGCAAAGACCCTTGGCATTTCGTTGGAAAACCATCATCGCGCGGTGGATGATGCCGAGGCAACGGCAGAAATATTTTTAAAGTTTATCCCTATGTTAAGAGAAGCCGGGGCGGACGATCTGAAGGCAATCAATGCGATGGGAGATGCCAGTCCCGATATTATAAAAAGGCTGCCTTCTTATCATGCCATTATCTTAGCGAAAAACGATACGGGGAGGGTGAATCTGTATCGGCTGGTTTCCGAGTCGCATTTGGTTTATTACAGCAAAAGGCCGCGGGTTCCCAAAAGTCTGTTTAAGAAATACAGGGAAGGTCTGATTCTGGGCAGCGCTTGTGAAGCAGGAGAGCTATACAGGGCGCTTTTAGATGAGAAATCCGAAGAGGAGATCGCGAAGCTGGTGGATTTTTATGATTATCTGGAGATTCAGCCTACGGGAAACAACCTGTTTATGATCGCTTCGGAAAAGATTAGAAATGTAAATTCGACAGAGGATATCGAAAATATCAACAGGAGGATTGTAGAGCTTGGTGAACGGTTCAATAAGCCGGTAGTAGCGACCTGCGACGTTCATTTTCTGGATCCGGGAGATGAAGTATACCGGAGAATCATCATGGCCGGCAAAGGATTTGCAGGAGCGGATGAACAGTCCCCGCTGTATCTTAGAACGACGGAAGAGATGTTGGAAGAGTTTTCCTATTTGGGAAGCGATAAGGCCATGGAAGTAGTGGTAACGAATACGAACCGGATCGCGGATATGGTGGAGACGATGGCTCCGGTACGGCCGGATAAGTGCGCCCCGGTCATTGAAGACAGCGATAAAACGTTGACAGATATTTGTTACAATAAGGCTCACGAAATTTATGGCGATGAATTGCCGGATATTGTGGAACAGCGTTTGAAACGGGAATTGAACTCCATCATTTCCAACGGCTTTGCGGTGATGTACATCATTGCCCAGAAATTGGTATGGAAGTCCGTAGAGGACGGTTATCTGGTAGGTTCCAGGGGATCGGTGGGGTCTTCTTTTGTGGCCACTATGGCGGGAATCACGGAGGTCAATCCCTTAAGCCCCCATTATTATTGCGAAAAATGCCATTACAGCGATTTTGATTCCCCGGAAGTGAAGGCATATGCGGGAAGAGCCGGATGCGATATGCCGGATAAGGAATGTCCGGTCTGTGGCGCTTCTTTAAAAAAAGATGGCTTTGATATTCCTTTTGAAACCTTTTTGGGATTTAAGGGGGACAAGGAGCCGGATATTGACCTTAATTTTTCCGGTGAGTACCAAAGTAAGGCCCATAAGTATACGGAAGTTATTTTTGGATCGGGGCAGACTTATCGGGCGGGGACGATCGGCACGCTGGCGGAAAAAACGGCTTTCGGCTATGTGAAAAGATACTTTGAAGAGAAGGGAACGAGCAAAAGAACGAGCGAGATCAACCGGATCGTTACCGGATGTACAGGAATACGGAGAAGTACGGGACAGCATCCGGGAGGGATCATCGTCCTGCCCCTTGGGGAAGATATCAATTCCTTTACGCCCGTGCAGCATCCGGCCAACGATATGACGACGGATATTGTTACGACGCATTTTGATTATCATTCCATAGATCACAACTTGTTAAAGTTGGATATACTCGGACACGACGATCCTACCATGATACGTATGCTGCAGGATCTTACCGGCATCGATCCGGTGAAGATTCCTTTGGACGATGCTGCGGTGATGTCTTTGTTCAAAAATACGGAGGCGCTTGGGATTATGCCGGAGCAGATCGGCGGCTGTAAGCTGGGCGCTTTGGGAATTCCTGAGTTTGGTACAGAATTTGCCATGCAGATGTTGATTGACACAAAGCCCCAGGCATTTTCGGATCTGGTACGGATTGCCGGGCTGGCCCATGGTACAGATGTATGGCTGGGGAACGCCCAGACACTGATTCAGGAGGGAAAGGCGACGATCTCCACGGCAATTTGCACGAGGGATGATATTATGGTGTACCTGATCGGGATGGGGGTGGAAAGCTCCCTTGCTTTTACCATTATGGAGAGCGTCAGGAAAGGAAAGGGACTGAAGCCGGAAATGGAGAAGGCCATGACAGAGGCTAAAGTGCCGGATTGGTATATCTGGTCGTGCAAAAAGATCAAGTATATGTTTCCGAAGGCGCATGCGGCGGCTTATGTAATGATGGCATGGCGTATCGCATACTGCAAGATCAATTATCCTCTGGCGTTTTATGCCGCTTTTTTCAGCATCCGGGCATCCGCTTTTTCTTATGAACTGATGTGCCAGGGGAGAGAACATTTGGAAAAGGTGATGGCAGACTACAAACAAAGAATGGATACGCTGTCGAAAAAAGAACAGGATTCCTACCGGGATATGAAACTGGTGCAGGAGATGTACGCCAGAGGTTTTGAATTTATACCGATCGATATTTTTTCGGCGCAGTCCAGGAATTTTCAGATTGTGGGGGATAAATTGATGCCTTCCCTCAACAGCATAGACGGGCTGGGGGAAAAAGCGGCGGATTCCATTGTGGAGGCGGCAAAGGAGGGACCGTTCCTTTCCAAAGATGATTTTCGCCAAAGAGCAAAGGTATCCAAGACGATCGTGGATTTGATGGGTTCTTTGGATCTGCTTGGCAATCTTCCGGAATCAAATCAAATAAGTTTATTTGATTTTGTTTCATAAATAGACTATAATAGTAATAATTTTATTGATTGCGACAAGTATATGGAGGGTATTTATGTTTGGTCATATTTTTGGGAGATTTCTTGTGGAGCAGAAAATGATTTCTCAGGAGACGCTGGAGGAGGTTCTGGATGCACAGAGAAAGGTGAGAGTGAAGCTTGGCCTGATAGCGGTCAGCGAAAAACTGCTGACGCAGGAACAGGCGGATAAGATTAACCGGAAACAGGCTCTGGAAGATAAGCGTTTTGGAGATATCGCGGTGGAAATGGGATATTTGACGGAAAGCCAGGTCAGCCGCCTTTTACAGCTTCAAGGGAACCCCTATTTGACCTTTATTCAGGCCATGACGGAAAAAGGTGTCATGACACTGGAGGAGATCGAAAATGCCATCGACTTGTATCGTCGTGAAAACGGCCTTACCAATACGGATTTGGAGGCGTTTAAGAGCGGGGATATGGACAGGATGCTGCCGCTGTACGTCAGAACGGAGAATTCTCTGGTATCCGGGCTGGTAGGCGTTGCAGTGCGCACGATCATCCGTCTGATCGATAGTGAGATATCCATAGAACCTTCTTATCATTCTTACAGTTATGAGTTTGAAAATATTGCGGTGCAGGGCGTTACGGGAGATCATTCCATGCTGTTAGGACTCGCCGGTGAGAGCGGAAATCTTTTGACGATTGCCGATATCTTTGCGCAGGAAGAATTTTCGTCCATGGATCTGTTCGCATTTGATGCGGTATGCGAGTTCATCAACTGTATTAACGGGCTGTATGCATCTTCTCTCAGCACGCAGGGAATCATGGTGGATATGGTTCCGCCCACTTACTATCAGGCAGGGCAGTTACGGGCGCAGGACAAGCTGCTGATCGTGCCGGTCTACATAAAGAACCGAAAAATAAGAATTATAATAGCGGTGGATACCCCGATCCGGGTAGAAGCATAATATACTTTAGCATCAGTAAAGTTTTTCAGGGCGATCAAAGGATGGAAATGAGGAGGAATAATTATGGCTAAGGTTTTGGTAGTAGATGATTCGAGGACATCGCGTAAGATTTTGAAAGAGATTTTGAAAGTGGGAGGGCATGAGATCCTCGGAGAAGCATCTAACGGCGAGGAGGGAGTTATCCTTTATAAAGAGTGTAAGCCGGATGTGGTTACAATGGACATTACGATGCCTAATATGAACGGATTGGAAGCGCTGATGTGCATCAAAAAAGAAGATGAGAACGCCAAGGTAATTATGATAACGGCAGCGGGGCAGAAAGAGAAGATGGTACAGGCGATCAAAGAAGGTGCGGACGATTTTATTACCAAGCCTTTTGATGCGGATCAGATTTTGGGCGCAATAAAACGAGTGCTGAAAAATGATTAGAAACAGATATAGGGAAAAATTTGGAGAAAAATAAAAAAAACACTTGCATTATTTGTTGTTTTATAATAAAATAAGCAGGTCGGCAAATGAATAAAGCAAAAAGAAAGTTTTATTTATTTGCATATATGGCTCGTTGGTCAAGCGGTCAAGACGCCGCCCTCTCACGGCGGAAACAGGGGTTCGATTCCCCTACGAGCTGTTGACTGTTGCATGATTTATCATGTTTATAACAGCCCAACCCTAAGAATGCTGGAAACCTTGGATTTATGCGGTTTGTAGCATTTTTTATTTTAAATGGTTATTTCCATTTACATAAGATCAAAGGCGGCAGTAAATTTCCTGACAAGCCTTTCATTGAATAGACTTTGAATCTAAGTTGTGCTATACTAATACTAATTAGCAAGGTTCATAAGCCAACAATGACGACAAAAGGGCGGTGGTACAATGACAGATAACGAACTTTTACTTGCAATATCTGATATGCTTGATAAAAAACTAAAGCCTGTAAATGACAGGTTAAAAAAGATTGAACTAACACAAGAGAATGACATTCTTCCACGTTTGCAGAATATTGAAGCATGCTATACAAGTACATATAGACGATATCAAATAGGCGTTGAACAAATTGAAGCTATGCAAGCTGACATTGAGGTTATGAAAAATGTGATTAGGGAACATTCCGAAAAACTTCAAAAATTGGCATAAGAAGAACATATTCATTACAGTAAATCAGGGCGTAAAGTCTATGGAACCATTAAGGCTTTACGCTTTTTTAATTTGCTCAAACTTATAGCGGCATCACAAATTTGGTTATTGGAAAAAAAGGTATTTTGTAGTAAATTAATATTGATGAATGATTCTCTTTTCGGGAACATTTGAATGGGAGTAAAATTGGAGGGAAATATTATGATGTACCCATATATGACGCTTAATGATAATACAGAGATTACACATTCGGAGATGAAACCAGATGGAAAAGTAAAAGTATATATTGAAACACCAGATGAAAAAATGTGTTTTCGCCATGCTACTTGTTGGTTGCCCGAATATAGGTGGGAAGATATATATGCTTATTCTGCGGCGGATATTAAAAAATTTCAGGAAATTATTGAGTCGGTAGCGCATTTGATCATGGAATTTTCTCAGGAGGGAGGATTTGATAATGCCTCAAATCTTTAGATTTGGATCATATTGGGTTTATTTTTGGGCAAATGAAAATAAGCTATTGGAACCTATACATGTTCATATATCAAGTGGAAGTCCGAATGCAAATGCAACAAAGGTATGGATAACGAAAAGTGGAAAATGCTATTTGTGTCATAATAAATCAAAGATTCCAGAGAGGACTCTGAGAAATATGATGCGTATGATAGAAGCAAGAAGTTCTGATGTAATAAATAACTGGAATGAGTATTTTGGGGAAATTACATATTACTGTTAATGGACTGAAAATCTAAGTTTTATAATTAGACTTATATGAACATGTAGTTGGCTTAAGCTATATGAAAAAGTGAGCTATAATCGCAGATATTGATGGGATTATTGAACAACGGCTTTGCACTGGAAGCTGTGGAGGAGGCGGAGCCGCCTGCGGAAATGATGGACATTCCGGGAATGGAAGACGAATTGCGCCGTCCAATGATGCTGCTGGTAAAAGCCAATAAAAATTAATGAAATCAAAGAGAAAAGTGGTGCGTGTATATGGGCAGAAAAACGTATAAAAACAGATGGAAAAAGAATCTGTTGACATTCTTTTCCATATTTTTTATTCTATTGTCCGCGTGTGGCAGTACGCCGCCGGAAGCAGAGGCGCAATCCGGTTCAACGGGAAAGATCGAAGAGTTAGAGGTACATTTCATCGATGTAGGACAGGGAGATGCCGCGCTGGTCAAATGCGGCGGACAGTCTATGCTTATTGATGCGGGGGAAAATGATAAAGGCACTCTTGTACAGAATTATATCAGGAAACAGGGTGTAAAGAAGCTGGATTATCTGATTGTTACCCATCCGGACTCCGACCATTGCGGGGGTGCGGATGTTATTATTACAAAATATGATGTCGATACGGTCATTATGCCGAACTACAGCAAGGATACGGCATCTTACCGGGATGTAGTCCAGGCTTTGGATTATAAACATTATCAGGTTACGGAGCCGAAGGTAGGAGATATTTACCGGCTGGGAGACGCGAAGTTCACCATTATCGCTCCGAATAAAGACGATTATGGGAATGAGGCGAATAACTATTCTGTCGGTATTCTGCTGGAGCATGGCGGCAAAAAATTTGTATTTACCGGGGACGCGGAGGAAGAGGCGGAAAGGGATATTATGAATAATGGCATTGACCTGTCCGCCGATGTGCTGAAGGCCGGGCACCACGGAAGCAGGACTGCTTCCATGGGCGACTTTGTGTCCGCGGTATGTCCGGAATATGCAGTAATAAGCTGCGGGGAGGACAATGAATACGGCCATCCCCACGCGGCGACATTGAATACGTTCCGAGCCATGGGAATCAAAGTATTCCGCACGGACGAGCAAGGCTCGCTGATAGCTTGTTCGGACGGAAGCGAGATTACCTGGAACGCGCCGCCTTCCGATACATGGAAAGCGGGAGAACCCGGTTTGTCCGGTTCCAATGCAACGGTAAAACAAGGCTCGAAAGGAGTCACATATATACTAAATACAAAAACGAAAAAATTCCATAAGCCGTCCTGCGATTCCCTTCCTACGGAAAATCGGGACGACTCTGCGCAAAGCAGGGAGGAAGTCATTGCGCAGGGATATACGCCGTGTGGAAGGTGCAATCCTTAATAAAGCAGCAGGGAATTTTATCATTCGGACGATAATAGAAAAGGAAAAGAGGAAAATATGTATCGGTTATTAAAACAGGAAGGCAGAGCAAAAAGGGGAGAGTTTCATACAGTACACGGCATTATTCAAACGCCGGTGTTTATGAATGTGGGAACGGCAGCGGCCATTAAAGGAGCGGTTTCAACAGAAGACCTGGAAGGAATCAAAACTCAGGTAGAGTTATCCAACACCTATCATCTCCACGTGAGGCCCGGGGATGAAATTGTGAAAAAAATGGGCGGGCTTCACAAATTTATGTCGTGGGACAAACCTATTTTGACGGATTCCGGCGGATTTCAGGTATTTTCCCTGGCATCGCTGCGCAAGATCAAGGAAGAGGGGGTATACTTTCACTCTCATGTGGATGGAAGAAAGATTTTTATGGGGCCGGAGGAAAGCATGCGGATTCAGTCCAATCTTGCGTCTACGATTGCTATGGCTTTTGACGAATGCCCTTCCAGCCGCGCGGACAGAAGTTATGTCCAGGCTTCGGTGGAACGCACGACCCGTTGGCTGGGGCGCTGCAAAAAAGAAATGGGAAGGTTAAACGGTTTGGAGGATACAATCAACCGCCATCAGATGCTTTTTGCCATTAACCAAGGGGCAGTCTTTGCGGATATCCGTATCGAACATGCCAAACGGATTGCAGAAATGGAACTGGACGGCTATGCTGTTGGCGGACTGGCAGTGGGAGAGAGCCATGAGGAAATGTATTATATATTGGAGGAAACCGTTCCCCATCTTCCCGTAGAAAAACCGACTTACCTTATGGGGGTGGGAACTCCGGCTAATATTCTGGAAGGCGTGGAACGGGGCGTGGACTTTTTCGATTGCGTGTATCCGAGCAGGAATGGAAGGCATGGACACCTCTATACCAATAACGGGAAGATCAATCTGTTCAACGCCAAATACGAAACGGATGGCCGGCCGATCGAAGAAGGCTGCGGATGCCCCGCCTGCCGCCGCTATTCCAGGGCCTACATCCGCCATTTGCTGAAAGCGAAAGAAATGCTGGGAATGCGTCTCTGCGTGCTGCACAACCTCTATTTTTACAATACGATGATGGAAGAGATCAGGGATGCGCTTGACCAGGGATGCTTTGCGGCCTATAAAAAGAATAAATTGGAAAAGATGAGTAATTTGTCGAAAGAATAGAGGCAGCAATCGATTTTGACAAGGCTATGGTACGCCGGAAATAAGGCCGGGAAAGACTGGGCGGAGCGGCAGGAAGGCAGAGCGACAGGGAGGCTTTTTTCTGCTGAGGCTTCCCATCAGATTTCACTAATGAAATGGGCAAACGATATCAAACCGGCCGGGGCGGAAGCAAGCGGCATCCATGCCGCTGCTTCCTGAAATTGCCATCCGTGGCAATTTCTCCCTTGGTTTCGGACCATTTCATAAGTGAAATGACTGATGGCGCGCAACAGCAGAAAAAAGCCTCCCTGTCGCTCTGCCTTCCTGCCGCTCCGCCCAGTCTTTCCCGGCCTTATTTCCGGCATACTATAAACCACTCAAAAATCGATTTCCAAGGTAAAATGATAAAAGGACTTGTTTTATAGGGCGAATTTGTGTATGATATCTATTAGGCTAAATTTGAAGTGGAAGTCAGGATAAATTTTAGGAGGAATTACGAATGGGTATATTGTTGACAGGAGGCGCAGCAGGCGGAGATGGAATGGGCACGTTGATGATCATAGAGATCGTGCTGATTATTGCCGTATTTTATTTTGTTATGCTCCGTCCTCAGAAAAAAGAGCAGAAAAAAATGGCGGCTATGCTGGCAGCGCTTGAAATAGGCGATTGTGTGTTGACAAGCAGCGGTATGTACGGTATTATCATCGATATTACGGACGATACGGTTATCGTGGAGTTTGGTAATAATAAAAATTGCCGCATCCCAATGCAGAAGTCGGCGATTGCACAGGTGGAAAAGCCGGATACGGAAGGGAAATAAAGAAATTTTATAAATTCTGAAAAACGTCGATACCCAGGAGACAGAAATTCTCATGGCGTTGACGTTTTTTTAGATTTATATTATGATACAAGTAGGCTTTTATACTTTACTACGGCAAAGAATGAGTGTAAGGAGTGGATAGTGCGATGGAGTTGAAAATTACATGCATTCCCGGCGACGGCATCGGGCCGGAGATCGTGCGGGAAGCAAAAAAAGTATTGGATAAGGTGGTGCAAAGCTACGGTCATGAAATAAAATATACGGACATTTTGATGGGAGGGGCTTCTATCGATGTACATGGGGTGCCTCTGACGGAAGAGGCGGTGGCCCAGGCAAAAGCGGCGGATGCAGTTCTTATGGGATCGATCGGCGGAGATACGACCACGTCTCCCTGGTATAAACTGCCTCCTAACCTGCGTCCGGAGGCAGGGCTGCTCGGTATCCGCAAGGCGTTGAATCTTTTTGCCAATCTGCGTCCGGCGGTCTTGTACAAGGAACTGGCAAGGGCATGTCCGTTAAAGACGGAGATCAGCGACAGAGGATTTGATATGCTGATTATGCGGGAACTGACCGGAGGACTTTATTTCGGAGAAAGAAAAACGGTAGAGGAAAACGGGATAAGGAAGGCCATTGATACCCTGACATACGATGAAAATGAAATACGCCGGATCGCGGTCAAGGGATTCGATATTGCGAGAAAGAGAAGGAAGAAAGTGACCAGTGTGGATAAGGCGAATGTGCTGGATTCTTCCAGGCTTTGGAGAAGCGTGGTGGAGGAAGTGGCAAAAGATTATCCAGATGTGACGTTGGAACATATGCTGGTGGATAACTGTGCGATGCAGCTCGTAAAAGATCCGGCTCAGTTTGATGTGATTTTGACGGAAAATATGTTTGGCGATATTCTTTCTGATGAGGCAAGTATGGTAACGGGGTCGATCGGAATGCTGGCGTCGGCTTCGCTGAATGATACGAAATTCGGACTGTATGAGCCGAGCCACGGTTCTGCGCCGGATATCGCGGGAAAAGATATTGCAAATCCGATAGCTACTATTTTATCGGCGGCGATGATGCTGAGATATTCGTTTGATTTGGATAAAGAGGCGGAGGCCGTGGAAACGGCAGTAAAGGAAGTACTGAAGGAAGGCTACAGGACGGTGGATATCATGTCGGAGGGCTGTGTGCAGGTGTCCTGTTCGAAGATGGGTGATTTGCTTGTGGAAAGAGTCCGTAAATAAGAGCTGGACAGGGGACAGAGAGAACCGGTGTTTTTTAGCCTGGTTTTTGTGGATGGCTGTTTATTATGGTTTCCGTTTGTTCCATCTGACCCCCTGGTACGATGAACTTTATACTTACTATTATTTTATCAGCAGAGGGCCGGTTTATGCCGCGGTTCATTGGCCGCTGCCCAATAATCATGTCGGTTATTCGGTGCTTTCCGGTTTCCTGGATCTGTTGGGCAGTCCAATGGTCGGACTGCGGGGAATGTCGTACATAGCTGCTTTGGCGAATCTGGCCTTATTGTACCGCATAGGGAGAAAATGCTTTTCTTCTGGCTGGGCGTTTTGCTGCGTAGTTTTGTATTCCTGCATGAATCTGATCAATCAGCTTGCGGTGCAGGGAAGAGGCTATACGCTGGCCGTAACCTGTTTTCTTGCCGCCGTTTCCATGATACAGGAGATTGGCTGGAAAGAAGGAGAGGGGACAAAAAAAGATATCAAATATTACGTTATATTTGCTCTTTCCCTGACATTAGGCTTATATATTCTTCCCAGCAGCGTTTATTGGGTAATTCCGGTATGTGTGACAGGAGGATTGTTTCTTCTTTTTTATAAGAAAATCAGGCCGTTGGTATATTTGATCGCCAGCGGCGCAGCGGCGGCGGTTTCCACAGTATTTTTATATGCTGTCATATGGCTGGCGATCGGTTCCAACCTGTTAAGCAAGGCAGAGGGCGGATCGTTTTATGGGCAGGGACATATAAGTATTATCCGTTCGGCACCGGTTTTGGCGGCCAGAACCGGAATGAACTATATGCTGGAGACACCTTATATCCAGAGCGTAGGGAGGGACGGGTATTTTACAAGAATGGCGGGATGGCTGCGTTCGCTGTTCAATCTGTATTATCCCAATGGAAAAATATTTTTGCTGGCATCTGCGGCGATTGGTATTGTGTTTGCCGCCTGGAGGGCCCGGAAGGAATATAAGGAAGGGCGGAAAGAACGTTTTTTCCTGCTGTTATTCGTGGAGGTTATGCTGGTGATGACGCCGGTCTTTCTGATCGTTCAAAACGCTTTGCCGTATTTCCGCGTATTTTCCTATATGGGGATTCCGCTGGCAGTTCTGCTTTGCATTTTACTGCGGAGTGTTGGGGAGAGCGGATATTGGCAGCGGCTTATGGAATGGTGCGGAAGAAAAGGTGCAATGATCAGTAAAAACGGCTCATTGGGCCCTTATATAACGAAGATTCCGGCAGCGGTCATTGTATTGTCGGCGGTCAGGCTGCTGCTGTCAGAGGGATATAATGGCGAGTATGGTATGACGGAATATTATGCGAGGGATGCCTTGGAACAGGCGGATATCGGCGGGGATGAAAGGCTGTGCGTTACCGACTGTTATCAGCAGTATCTGCTAAAATTTTATTATGGCATCGAATGCGAGAATACCGCGATGGAAGAAGCGGATATGGCGTTGCTCCATAAAGAGATGGCTGTCAAAGAAGACGCCGGTTTTCGATGGGAATTCTATCATAATTATGAAACGATTCCGTGGGAGGAAATCAACGACGGAATGGAGCCCGTCTATGAAAACGAAGAGTATATTGTATATAAGAGAAAGCAGGAGAGATAACAAGTTTGTGTCTGTGCGGCATCCACAAACTTGCGAATATAAAAGCCGCGCAGAAATGAGGGTAAAATGAGAAGTGATTCCGTAAAGACAGGTGCCCAGCAGGCGCCGCACAGAAGTTTGTTTAATGCGCTCGGTTATACCGAAGAGGAAAGAAGACGGCCGATGATCGGCATTGTAAGTTCTTATAATGAAATCGTACCAGGACATATGAATCTGGATAAAATCGTGGAGGCGGTAAAACTGGGGGTGGCCATGGCGGGAGGAATGCCGGTAGTATTTCCGGCGATTGCCGTATGCGACGGTATTGCCATGGGGCATATCGGCATGAAGTATTCTCTCGTGACCAGGGATTTGATTGCAGACAGCACGGAATGCATGGCATTGGCCCATGGGTTTGACGGACTGGTTATGGTTCCCAACTGCGACAAAAACGTGCCGGGGCTTCTGATGGCAGCGGCAAGGCTCAATATTCCGACGATTTTCTGTTCCGGCGGCCCTATGCTGGCAGGACGCGTAAAGGGAGAAAAGAGAAGCCTTTCTTCCATGTTTGAGGCTGTGGGCAGCGTGGCAGCGGGAACGATGTCGATGGAGGAACTTTGTGAATTTGAAGAAAAAGTATGTCCTACCTGCGGTTCCTGCTCCGGCATGTATACGGCGAACTCCATGAACTGCCTGACGGAAGTCCTCGGGATGGGATTGAAGGGCAATGGAACCATTCCAGCAGTATATTCGGAAAGAATCCGCCTGGCAAAACATGCGGGCATGAAAATCATGGAACTTGTGGAAAAAGATATCAAACCTCGTGACATTATGACAGAAAAAGCATTTATCAATGCTTTAAGAATGGATATGGCGCTGGGATGCTCAACCAATTCCATGCTTCATCTTCCGGCGATCGCCCATGAGGCAGGGGTGGAACTGGATCTGGAGGTGGCAAACAAGCTGTCTGCGGAAACACCGAATCTCTGCCATTTAGCTCCGGCCGGCCCTACTTATATGGAAGACCTGAACGAAGCGGGCGGGATCTACGCGGTTATGAACGAATTGAATAAAAAGAATCTGTTATATACGGATTTGCTGACAGTAACGGGAAAGACAGTAGGGGAAAATATCGCCGGCTGTGTCAATAAAGACCCGGAAGTTATCCGGCCTTTGGAAAATCCTTATAGCGAAACAGGGGGTATCGCTGTGCTGAAGGGGAACTTGGCACCGGATTCCTGCGTGGTAAAACGTTCGGCGGTTGTGCCGGAAATGATGGTTCATGAGGGGCCGGCCAGAGTATTCGATTGTGAAGAAGACGCTATCGAAGCGATCAAAGGCGGAAAAATCGTGGCGGGCGATGTGGTGGTTATTCGTTATGAAGGGCCCAAAGGCGGTCCGGGAATGAGGGAAATGTTGAACCCGACTTCCGCGATTGCGGGCATGGGCCTTGGAGCCAGTGTAGCGTTGATTACGGACGGGCGTTTTTCCGGTGCTTCCCGCGGAGCATCCATTGGCCATGTATCGCCGGAGGCGGCGGTGGGCGGCCCGATCGCTTTGGTGGAAGAAGGAGACAGGATACATATCAATATACCGGAAAACACGATCCAAGTGGAAGTATCGGAGGAAGAACTGGAGCGGAGACGGGCGGCATGGCAGCCCAGGGAGCCGAAGGTGACGACCGGTTATCTGGCGCGTTACAGAGAACTGGTAACGAGCGGCAACAGGGGCGCGATATTGGAAGCGCCGCACAAATAAATCCAGGAGGAAACAGTTATGCAGCTGACAGGAGCGGAAATAGTAGTTGAATGCTTAAAAGAACAGGGAGTGGACACCGTTTTCGGATATCCCGGAGGAACGATTTTAAATGTATATGATGCTTTATACAAACATAGCGATGAGATCAACCACATACTGACCTCCCATGAGCAAGGGGCGGCCCATGCGGCGGACGGTTATGCCAGGGCTACTGGAAAGACGGGGGTATGCCTTGCTACCAGCGGGCCGGGGGCTACGAATCTGGTGACGGGGATCGCCACCGCATATATGGATTCCGTGCCGATGGTGGCGATTACCTGCAACGTAAATCTGCCCCTTTTAGGCAAAGATTCTTTTCAGGAAGTAGATATCGCCGGCGTTACCATGCCTATTACCAAACATGGCTATATCGTAAAAGATGTGAATATATTGGCGAATACGCTTCGCAAAGCGTTCCAGATCGCTGGAAGCGGCCGGCCTGGCCCTGTACTGGTGGATATCACCAAGGACGTGACGGCGAATGTGTGTGAATATGAACCTTTGTCTGCCGTGGCAAGGGATGCGTCGAACCACAGGCGGTATAGCCAGGAAGATATTGACAAGGCGTTGGAATTGCTTCAGAAGGCGAAAAAACCTTATATTTACGTGGGCGGCGGAGCGGTTATATCCGAAGCCGCACAGGAAGTCAGGGAATTTGCAAAAAAACTGGATGCCCCTGTCTGCGATACATTGATGGGAAAGGGCGCATTTGACGGACACGACGATCTTTATACGGGAATGATCGGTATGCACGGGACGAAGACTTCCAATTTGGGAGTCAGCGAGTGCGATCTGCTGGTTGCTTTGGGAGCCAGATTTTCGGATCGTGTAGTGGGGAATGCGGCAAAATTTGCCAGCCATGCCAAAGTATTGCAGATCGATATAGATGCGGCAGAAATCAATAAAAATATTCGCACGGATGCCTCCGTCGTGGGCGATTTGAAGGAGGCGTTGGCACAGATCAATAGCCGTCTGCCCCAGATGGAGCATAAGGAATGGATCAGCCATATCCGGGAATTAAAGGAAAAATATCCGTTGAATTATAACAGAGATGGCTTATCCTGTCCGTATATTATAGAAGAGCTGGATCGAATAACGGAAGGGAAAGCGGTGGTTACTACCGATGTCGGGCAGCATCAAATGTGGGCGGCGCAATATTATAAATATTCCGAACCGAGAACCTTTATCAGTTCCGGCGGGCTCGGTACGATGGGCTACGGACTGGGGGCATGTATCGGGGCCAAAATGGGAAGGCCGGATAAGATATGCGTAAATATTGCCGGAGACGGCTGCTTCCGAATGAATATGAATGAACTGGCGACGGCCAGCCGCTATCATATTCCGGTGATACAAATTGTAATTAACAATCATGTGCTTGGAATGGTGCGTCAGTGGCAGACATTATTTTATGGGGGAAGGTATTCCCAGACTGTTTTGAACGATAAGGTGGATTTCTGCAAAGTAGCGGAAGGGCTTGGCTGCGAGGCGATACGAGTGACCAGAAAAGAGGAGGCGGCCCCGGCGATCGAAAAGGCGATCGCTTTAAAAGCACCGGTGCTGATCGAGTGCGTGATTCAGGAGGACGATAAGGTTTTCCCGATGGTTCCTGCCGGAGAGGCGATCAGCAAAGCGTTTGATGAGACAGATTTGAAAAAGAATGAATAAAAAAACAGTTAGAAAAACAGGAATTATTATTGCCGGCATTTTTTTCCTGCTGGCAGTATCCTATATAGGATTGGCGGAATATTATAAAAACGGGTTCAGCTATGGTACATGGATCAACGGCGTTTACTGCACCGGAAAGACTGTGGAGGAAGTAAACGAAGAATTATTAAAATCCTGTGCCTACGAAGGGCTTACTATTTATGACGCGAAAGGAGAATCCTTTTTGATAGAGGCGGAGGACATTGGCTTTACCTTTGATTTTAAAGAAGCGCTCCGTCTGCATCTAAGTATACAGCATCCTTACCTGTGGGGATACCGCCTATTTACATCCGGGGAAAAAAAGCTGGTGCCGGATATTTCTTTTGATGAGGAACGCCTATGGGAGATTTTGGAGTCAAGTCCCCCTTTTTTGGAAAAGAAAGCGGAAGAGAGGCAGGTATGGATCGTAAGAACCGATGAGGGATACGTATTGGTGGACGAAAGAAAAGGCGTTCTGAATGAAGAAAAGGCGAAGAAAGCGGTCAGAAGGAGTCTGCTCGCCATAGAAACGGAACTGGATCTGGAAGAGAACGGCTGCTATGAGGATATTCCTTATACGGAGGATATGAAGAAGACGCTGGCCGTATGGGAGAAAGTCAGGGAGTTTCAGGACTGCCGCCTTACGTATTGCTTTGGAGATGAAAAGGTTCCTATCGATGCTTCCATCGTCTGCGACTGGATGGCAGTGGAGGAGAACGGAGAGTTCCGTTACAGCGAAACAGGAAAAATAGAGGCGGATGAGAAAAAAATGGAAGCGTTTGTGGACAGACTTGCGGACGAATATGATACCGTTGGCGGAACCCGGTATTTTCAGGCTACGCGCGGAGAAAACGTAAAAGTAGAAGGCGGTATTTACGGCAACCGGATCGACCGGAAGGCGGAAAAAGAATATTTGAAACAGGCTTTTGCGGAGCAGAGGGAAGAAATGCATGTTCCGAGCTACATCCAGGAAGGAAGGCAGCAGGGAAAGAACGACATTGGAGACACCTATATCGAAGTGGATATGGGAGAACAGATGATGTATTATTACCGGAACGGAAAGCTGGAATTGGAGACGCCTATCGTCACCGGCAATACCGGAAGGAGATGGGGAACGCCGGAGGGCGTGAATTACGTGTACGCAAAGGGCAGAAACCGGATACTGCGGGGGCCCGGGTACGAATCCCCGGTCAACTTCTGGATGCCGGTAAAAGGGAATATCGGCATTCACGATGCCGCATGGCGGAGCGAATACGGCGGTGAGATTTATAAGAGCGCAGGTTCCCATGGCTGTATCAACACGCCTTATGATGCCATGAGCGATCTGTATGAAATGGTGGAGATCGGAACGCCGGTAGTCATGTTCTACTGATGTTTGCCGGTTGACGGATAGATGCAATAAATGTAAAATAAAATATTGTTATGAAAGCATAGGCAGAGGAGGAGAGAAAATTGTCCAGAGTGTATAATTTTTCAGCAGGACCAGCGGTTCTGCCGGAAGAAGTTCTGAAAGAAGCGGCGGACGAAATGATGGATTATAAAGGAACGGGCATGTCCGTGATGGAGATGAGCCACCGTTCCAAGGCATATGACAAGATCATAAAGGATGCGGAAGCCGATTTAAGAGAGTTAATGGATATCCCGGATAATTATAAGGTATTATTTCTGCAGGGAGGGGCAAGCCAGCAGTTCGCCATGATACCGATGAACCTGATGAAAAAGAAAAAGGCGGCCTACATAGTGACGGGACAGTGGGCGAAGAAGGCATATCAGGAAGCAAAACTGTATGGCGAGGCCATAGAGGCGGCGTCTTCCGCGGATCAGACTTTTTCTTATATTCCGGATTGTTCCGACCTGGATATTCCGGAAGATGCGGATTATGTTTATATATGTGAAAATAATACGATTTATGGCACGAAGTTCAAGACTCTGCCCAATACAAAAGGCCATACCCTTGTGGCGGACGTATCCTCCTGCTTTTTATCGGAGCCGGTGGATGTGAGCAAGTACGGGGTCATCTATGGCGGCGTCCAGAAAAATATCGGGCCGGCCGGAGTGGTGATCGTGATTATAAGGGAAGACCTGATTACGGAAGATGTTCTTCCCGGGACGCCCACTATGTTAAGATATAAAACGCATGCGGATGCGGATTCCTTATATAATACGCCTCCTGCATATGGCATTTATATTTGCGGCAAGGTATTTCAGTGGTTGAAGAAACAGGGCGGTCTTGCGGCAATGAAAGAATACAATGAGAAGAAGGCAAAAATTTTGTATGATTTCCTGGACGGGAGCAAATTGTTCCGTGGGACGGTAAGGAAAGAGGATCGTTCCCTGATGAATGTCCCGTTCGTTACGGACAGTGAAGAACTGGACGCAAAATTTGTAAAAGAGGCGAAAGAGGCGGGCTTTGAGAATTTAAAAGGACATCGAAGCGTAGGGGGCATGCGCGCCAGCATATACAATGCGATGCCGATAGAGGGCGTGGAAAAACTGGTGGAGTTTATGAGGAAATTTGAGGCTGATAACGTATAGGCAGGGAGGAAAAAATGTTTCAATATCATTGCTTAAACCCGATTGCGGATGTGGGATTGAATAAATTTACCGCAAATTATAAAAAAACGGAAGAGATCGGCGAGGCGGACGGAGTTTTAGTCCGCAGCGCTTCCATGCACGATATGGAACTGCCTGAAAGGCTGCTGGCAGTTGCCCGGGCAGGGGCAGGAGTGAACAATATTCCGCTGGATCAGTGTGCGGAGAAAGGCATCGTTGTTTTCAATACGCCCGGAGCGAATGCCAACGGGGTAAAGGAGTTGGTGATCGCCGGAATGCTTCTTGCCTGCCGCGATATTGTGGGCGGCATCAACTGGGTGGAGGCCAACAAGGCCGATGAAAATATTGCAAAAGCGGCGGAAAAAGAAAAAAAGAATTTTGCGGGGACGGAAGTACAGGATAAGAGGCTGGGCATCATCGGCCTGGGCGCGATCGGCGTAAAAGTAGCGAATGTGGCGAAACATATGGGGATGGAAGTCTATGGATTTGATCCTTATGTATCCGTGGATGCCGCATGGAATCTGAGCCGCGATGTGAAGCACGTGCTGAATGTGGAAGAAATCTACGAAAACTGCGATATCATTACGATACATGTTCCGCTTTTGGACAGTACGAGAGGCATGGTGGATAAGGCGGCTATCGATAAGATGAAAAAAGGCGTGATACTGCTGAACTTTTCCAGAGATTTGCTGATAAAAGAAGAGGATGTGCTGGAAGGCATCCGGGAAGGGAAGATACGGAAATATGTCACCGATTTTCCGAATCCGGTGACGGCTGGGCAGGAAGGATGCATCGTGATTCCCCATCTGGGCGCATCTACGGAAGAATCCGAGGACAACTGCGCGAAGATGGCGGTAAAGGAATTGATGAATTATCTGGAAAACGGAAATATTATCAATAGCGTAAACTATCCGAACTGTGATATGGGAATCTGTTCCCAGGCGGGAAGAATCGCGATTTTTCACAGGAATATAGCCAATATGATTACGAAGTTTACGGCTTGCTTTGGCGATGAGGGCATTAATATTACCGATATGACCAACAAATCCAAAGGAGAAGTAGCGTATACGATGATCGATCTGGAAAGTCCGGCAACGGAGGATATGATCGGAAAACTGCAGTCGATACCGGGAGTATTTCGCGTCAGGGTAGTAAAATAATGTAACGGATCCGGAATATCAAAAGACGGACTTTCGAATGGGAATGGGATAAATGAAGAATAAAACAGTTGGTTTGCGGATAGGTATTTCTTTATTTTTATGCGTTTTGCTCGCCGGATGCGGCCCCATGGAGCAGGTCAGAAATGTGGCTCATGCGACGACGGAAAAGGAAGGCGGAAAAGCGGCAAAAACTTCAGAAGCGGAGATTCCAGAAACAGAGAAGGAAGCAGAGGATGCGGAAGACGGCACGGATTCCCAGGTTCCTGTATTCGGCATGGAAGACATAGGAAATTACGACGGATTCCAATATATGCAGAAAGATGTAGTGACCACTGCCATAGGAGAAGATAAGGGGAACGGAAGAGTAAAGCGCAAGTCAGTGACGCTTTATATTCCTTATTGGAACGAATCCTGGTATGTCATAAACGGGGAAATGCCCGGAACCGCCTGGGCTCAGGTATTTGGCGTTACTTTTGATTTCAGTATAAATCCTTATCTGATCACGGAACAGAAGGACGCTTCCCTTGCAGAAATGCTGCAGAAATACATGGATAAAATCTACTATGAGGACGGGGATACCGCATATGAAGGATACGGGGATCTGGAGATTTCCGATATCCGTAAAATAGGCGGGGATGCGGTCGCCGCAACGGCAAAATATTGTTTTTATGATGATATGGAAGAAAAATATCACGTGTGCTACAGAACTTCTTATTTGAAAGAACTGGAACCGGATGTGCTGACGCTGCTGGAAGTGGCGATAGACGGCCAGGAATCTACGCTCGAAACGCCGGAGCTTATCAAAGAACTGGAAACTTTTTATGAAGTAGATCTGGCGTGGGATGTGGAAGAGATGCAGGAAAAACTGGAAAGATATGAGGAAAAGGCGGAAGCAGGATTTTCCGGCATCATAGAATTTGAGTTTCCGGAAGGGTGGGAAATAGAGTTTGAAGATGACGAACTCGTTGTTTATGCTCCCGGAGGAAACAGCGACGGCGCAGGATGCGGCATTGCAGTTGCGCATTTAGAATCCATTGTTTTTGAAGAAGATCTGCCGGACGAAGGAAATGACGAAGAATATCTGGAAATGATAATAAACATAATAATCGAAGGGATCGAAGAAGAGGTGGATCATGCAGCCATAAGTTCCCGGGGAGAGACTTGCATCGGGGAGACTGTGGCAGCGGAATTTAGCGTTGCAGACAGCAATGGAATGGCGGACTGTGAATTATATCTGGGGAGAAAGGGCGATCATACTTACGTTATTGTCGCCATGCAGTATCAATGGCTGGAAATGGACACCTTTGAAATGGATACCTTCCAGTTGACGGAAGAACTGTTGAAAAACGGAAGAATATTAGAAGAATAGAAAGGCCAACAAACGCGCTTATTGTAATAAAAAAACTGCTCCGGCATCATCCGAAGCAGTTTTTTTATTGGAGGGAATTCGCCATACTGGAGAACCCTCCGTTTCCTTCCTCCATATCCATCTGGAATTTTGCTTCCGCTTCCACGCCGGCTTCGCTGGCAAGATCCATATAAAGAATAAAAACATCTTCCAGGGACATGTTTTTTTCCTTTGCGATCTCTTCCATGACAGGGCGCAAGGCGTCCAACTGTACGGATACTTGTGTTTTTTGGGGATCGATGTCCTTTAACACTTCTTCCGCATAAGCGCTGATTCTTTCCCAGATTTTTCTATTTTCGTCAGTCATAGCACCATCTCCTTATCGGAATTATTGAATGTCATTGTTCGGGGGGTGAACAATAACATTTTATCACTTGATGCTTGTGCTGTATAGGTTAATTTGCTAAAATAATTCTTATAGAAAAGTTACAGGAAAATGTGAGGATATATGTATGGCGGACGTAAAACCTTTTAAAGCAATCCGGCCAAAGGAGGGATTGGAACGGAGAATAGCCGCTCTTCCCTATGATGTGTACAGCAGGGAGGAGGCGAAGCGGGAAGTGGAAAGGGAGCCATTGTCTTTTCTGCGGATCGACAGGGCGGAAACGCAGTTTACGGACGATGTGGACGCTTATTCGGATAGGGTATATGAAAAAGCCCGGGACTTGCTTTGGGAAATGGTGACAAACGGGGAATTGGTGGAGGAAACAGGGGAATGCTATTATGTATATGAACTGGTGATGGATGGCAGATCACAGACAGGGATAGCGGCCTGTTCTTCCGTGGATGATTACTTGCATCAGGTGATCCGGAAACATGAAAATACAAGGGAAGATAAGGAAATCGACCGGATACGCCATGTGGATGTCTGCAAGGCGCAGACGGGGCCTATTTTTCTGGCATACCGTTCTCATCCGGTGATACAGGAAGAGATGGAGAGAACGCGTAAGGATCGGGCACTCTATGATTTTACGGCTTCCGACGGTATTATTCACAGGATATGGAAAATAGAGGAAACCGGAGCGGTAGAGCGGATCAGGAAAGCATTTCAGGAAGTGGGCCGCATTTATATTGCGGATGGGCATCACAGATGCGCCTCTGCGGTAAAAGTTTCCCTCAAGCGCAGGGAGGCGGACCCCGGGAATACGGGAAAGGAAGAATTTAATTACTTTCTTTCGGTTCTGTTTCCTGATGACCAGCTGATGATCATGGACTATAACCGGGTGGTAAAAGACTTGAACGGATTGGAAAAAGGGGAATTGATACGGCGTATTTCGGAAAGCTTTCTGATAGAAAAAGCGGATCAGGGGCCGTACAGGCCGGAAGAAAAGGGCTGCTTTGGAATGTATTTGGAAGATAGCTGGTACCGTTTGCGGGTAAAGGAAATGCCGGAGAAAAAAAAGGAAGAAGAACATCCGGAAAAGCGGCTGGATGTAGCCATTTTGCAGGATAGGCTGCTGGCTCCGGTGCTTGGCATACAGGATCCGAAAACGGATAAGCGGATCGACTTTGTAGGGGGCATACGGGGGCTGGAAGAGCTGGAACGCCGGGTACATACGGATGCCGCCGTGGCGTTTTCCATGTGTCCCACTTCGGTTGAGGAGCTGTTTGCCGTTGCGGATGCCGGGCAGTTGATGCCGCCCAAGTCCACCTGGTTTGAACCGAAGTTAAGAAGCGGACTGCTGATCCATAGAATATAACGGAATGGAGGAGAAGTAATATATGAATAACAAATTATATAAATTAATGAACTGGCCGGATATCGAGGAAATTATCTATTCGGAGTCCGATAATCCCCATAGGACGCTGGGGGTTCATGTGGTTGGAAATAATACTCTCGTACAGGCGTATCTTCCGGGAGCGAAGGGCGTTATTTTACAGAGTAAGAAAGACAAAAAGAGTTATGAAATGGAAATGGCGGACGAACAGGGCTTTTTTGCAGTGCTTGTTCCCGGAAAGACTCCGTTTTCCTATGAGTATATTGCGGAATACGAAGACGGCAGCCTGAAAAAAGTAAAAGACGCCTATAATTTTTCGCCGCAGATCGATCAAAGCGATATGGATAAGTTTGCTGCAGGGATTCATTATACCATATATAATAAGCTGGGAGCGCATCCTATGACGGTGGATGGGGTGAAAGGCGTATATTTTGCGGTGTGGGCGCCCAATGCCCTGCGTGTCAGCGCGGTAGGGGATTTTAATGACTGGGACGGACGCATCCACCAGATGCGGAAGCTGGGTGATTCGGGGATCTTTGAGATTTTTGTGCCGGATGCGAAAGCAGGACAGAATTATAAATACGAAGTGAAGGTGAAGGGCGGACTGACTTACCTGAAAGCGGATCCTTATGCTTTCGGGCAGCAGCTTAGACCGGATACCGCATCCATCATAAGAGAAGATGTCGGAAGCAAGATGAAATGGGAAGATAAAGAGTGGATACAGGGAAGGAAGGAAAGACAGGGAAGCGACAAACCGGTCAGCATTTATGAACTGTATCTCGGTTCCTTCCGCCAGGGAGAAGAGGGAAAATACATGAATTACAGGGAGCTTGCCCCCCTTGTGATTGATTATGTAAAAGAAATGGGATATACCCATATCGAACTGATGCCCGTGATGGAACACCCCTTTGACGGTTCCTGGGGATACCAGGTGATCGGCTATTATGCGCCGACGGCAAGATATGGCACGAACGAAGACTTTATGTTCTTTATGAACGAAATGCATAAGGCGGGCATCGGCGTTATTCTGGACTGGGTTCCGGCTCATTTTCCAAGGGATACTTACGGACTGTCTAATTTTGACGGAACATGTCTTTACGAACATCAGGATCCGAGACAGGGAAGCCATCCGCATTGGGGGACTTTGATCTATAATTATGGCAGACCCCAGGTTTCCAATTATCTGATTGCCAATGCTTTGTACTGGATCGAGCAATATCATGCGGACGGCATCCGTATCGATGCGGTGGCATCCATGCTTTATCTGGATTATGGAAAAAACGACGGGGAATGGGTGGCGAATATTTATGGCGGACATGAAAACCTGGAAGCGGTAGAATTTTTAAAGCATTTGAATTCGATCGTGAAAAGACGCGATGAAGGAGTGCTGATGATTGCGGAAGAGTCCACTGCCTGGCCGAAGGTAACGGGAGATGTGGAAGACAATGGCCTTGGCTTCGACATCAAATGGAACATGGGATGGATGAACGATTTTCTCGGTTATATCGCCTGTGATCCGTACTTCCGGGCGCATCACCACAATGAGCTGACTTTCAGCATGATATATGCTTACAGCGAGCAGTTTATGCTCGTATTTTCCCATGATGAAGTGGTTCACGGGAAAGGAACCCTGATCGGGAAGATGCCTGGGGAAATAAAGAATAAATTCGCCAATTTAAGGTTGACATATGCTTATATGATGATGCATCCGGGGAAAAAGCTGCTGTTTATGGGGCAGGATATCGGGGAGTTTGACGAATGGAACGAGGAAAGAGAAGTGGAATGGGGACTGACCGCTTATGACAGCCATAAAGGGGTGCAGAATCTCGTAAAGGCGCTGAATAGGCTGTACACATCTTCTCCGGCTTTATATAAATATGACACGTCCTGGGATGGTTTCGAATGGGTGAACTGCATCTCCTCCAACGATTGCATGCTTGTTTTTGTGCGCAAGGCGGACAAACCGGAGGAAACGCTGGTAGTGGTGGCTAATTTTGCCAATGTATGCCGGGAATTCACCATCGGAGTACCTTATGCCGGAAAATATAAAGAAATATTAAATACGGACGCGGAGGAATTCGGAGGAGAAGGAAATGTAAATGCGGAAGTGATCTGTTCCGAGGAAGAAGAGTACGACGGCAGGGAAAATTCCATCCGTATGACAAGCGCACCGCTTTCGGTAAGTATTTTTGGTTATACTCCTTATACGGAAGAAGAGCAGAAAGAAATCGACAGAAAGAAAAAGGAAAGGGAAAAGAGGGAAAGAGAAGAGGCCGCGGAAAGAGAACGCCTGGAAAAGATAGAACAACTGGAAAGAGAACGCCTGGAGAAAGAGGCGGAGGTTGAACGCGCTCTGCGCGAAGCGGAAGCGGCGAAAGAACGTGCGGAACAGATCTTAAAGGAAGTGGAGTTAGTCAGGCTGGAAGAGGAGAAGGTCATAAAGGAACAAAAAACGGCGAAAAAGAAGAAGAGAAAAAAAGCAGAATAGGAGACTGGCATCGGAATGATAGAGAGATTTATACAGGAACTGCCGGAAAAGGCGTTACATCTGGGAACCAGAATCGTGTTGTCGGCTATTGTGTTATTCATAGGTGTACAACTGATTAAAGTGGTGCGCAGATTGGTGAAGAAATCTTTGGAAAGGGGAAGCGCCGACCAGGGAGTCATACAGTTTATCGATTCCTTTCTTAAGTTTTCCCTGTATGTCGTGCTGTTGATCACCATAGCATCCGGTTTTGGCTTGGATGCGGCGAGCATTCTGGCATTACTGGGTTCCGCGGGTGTTGCGATCGGCCTTGCTATTCAGGGAAGCCTGGCAAACTTTGTAGGCGGCGTGCTGATCCTGATGTTGAAACCTTTTAAAGTGGGCGATTACATCAAGGAAGATACGAACGGCAACGAAGGAACGGTAATTTCCATAGAGTTGTTTTATACAAAGCTGACAACGGTGGATAACAGGGTCATTGTGCTTCCGAACGGAACTTTGGCCAATTCCAGTTTGACGAATGTGACCGCCTGTGACAGCAGACGGCTGGATCTTAAAGTAGGGATATCCTACGATGCGGATATTCGCCAGGCGAAAGAAGTTCTGCAAAAAGTTTTAGAGGAAGACGAAGGCGTTTTAAAAGCGAAAGAACATTTTGTTTATGTGGACGAGCTGGCGGAAAGTTCTGTGAATCTTGGGATTCGCTGCTGGTTTTCCATGGATGGTTACTGGCAGGGCAAATGGCGTTTGACAGAGAATGTGAAATACGCGTTGGATGAAGCCGAGATCGGCATTCCTTATCCGCAGATGGATCTTCATTTGGCGGGAAGAAAGAAAGGAAAAACGAAAAAAATGCTAAAAAATTAAATTTCTTGAAAATTGTTCTTGCAAAAAAGAGAATTACCCTTTATAATAGCATTTGCGAGTGCTTCCATGGCTCAGTTGGTAGAGCGACGCATTCGTAATGCGTAGGTCAAGGGTTCGAGTCCCTTTGGAAGCTGAAAAAAAGGATTGTCACGAAAATGTGACAATCCTTTTTTATGCGCAGAGGTGCGTAAGGAAATTAGCAGCTTTGCTGCACGCACCCCGCGCGGCGAGTAGGGAAGAAATCTTCCCTGTTCAATCTCAAACTTTTATACGAATTTAACAGCAGTGCCGTAAGCCATTACCTCGGCCGCTCCCTGCATAACAGCAGAGGAAGCGTAACGGATGTTGACAATGGCATCCGCGCCCATGGACTCTGCCTCCGCAACCATTCTTTTTGTTGCCAGAGCCCTTGCGTCATTCATCATTTCCGTATAAGCGCCCAATTCACCGCCTACAAGTGTTTTGAAGCCCTGTGTAATATCCTTTCCGATATTTTTTGACTGTATGGTGCTTCCTTTTACAAGCCCAAGCATCTCCAGGTCTTTGCCTGAAATGTAATCAGTAGTTACTAAGATCATCTTCTTCACCGCTCCTTATCTCTTTGATTCGTTCTGCCAGAACATAAATGCATACCCCCGCAAGCAAGAGCGGCACAATCCCCAGCAGAAGCTTTGGCAATGGAGCTATAGGAATGAACATACAGAGAACGAAAAAACCGATATAGTATAAGATAAAAAGAGAAGCTATAACGATAGGTGCAATCATTTTTTTTGTATGCATATCCATGATACGTACCTCCTTACCATATTGACATGTTTTATTGTATTAATAAAATAATACAATAAAATTATATAGGGTGAAAGAGAAATTGTCAATAGGGGGTAAAATCAATTTTCATAAAGGGAATGCCGCTCCTGCAGCTGGCGCTCTCCCAAAGGCGGCGGTTTTTGTCCGTTGCGTACAATCAGCAATTTCATTTATGAAATGGTCAAAAACCCAGGGGAAAATTGCCAAGGATGGCAATTTTAGGAAACGCAAGGCATGGATGCCTTTCGTTTCCGCCCCGGCCGGTTTTACGGCATTTGTCCATTTCATTAATGAAATCTGATTGGAAGCCCCGGACAAAAACCGCCGCCTTTGGGAGAGCGCCAGCTGCAGGAGCGGCATTCCCTTTATGAAAATTGATTTCCTTATTGGATAGTTTGATTGAACGAGTTTATAGGGCGTTTCCGGTATAGGCTTTGTCTACTTGTATGATGGCGGAATAGGAGGCGTCGATGTTATGTATTTCTTGTTCCAGGAAGTCGGTAATCGCTTCGTCGCTTTCCCGATAGGCGAAAGGAACTACGATATCAAAAATGATATTGGTGTGGGTAGGGCCTTTGACCAGGCGGAAGTCATGGAAGCGGACTTCCGGGTATGTATTTTTCAGCAAGTCGGCGATGGTTTGCCGCAGGCGGTTTGTTTGTTTATCATCGGTGATGATCGGATCCATATGGATGACGGCGTCGCATTGGAGTTCGTCGTGAAGGCGGTGTTCGATATTATCGATCGTATCGTGGAGTACGAGGAGATTGCCATCCGCGGGTACTTCCGCATGGAGGGAAATCATGACACGGCCAGGGCCGTAGTCGTGGACGACCATATCGTGGATTCCCTGGATAAGTTCGTAGCTCATAACGATATGTTCCACATTTTTTACAAAATCGGGGTGGGGAGGCTGGCCGAGCAAAGGGCTGATGGTATCCTTGGCGGCACAGTAGCCAGCGTAAAAAATGAACAGCCCCACAAGGACGCCGCAATAGCCGTCGATATTAAGCCCGGTGAAATGAGCCGTGACAGAGGCGATCAGAACGACGGTGGTAGCCAGGGTGTCGCTCAAACTGTCGGTGGCAGTGGCCTTCATGGCGGCGCTGTCTATTTTTTTGCCGATGTTGCTGTTATAGTATGCCATGTATAGTTTGACGGCGATGGAAACGAACAGGATCATGATCGTAAGGTTGCTGAATTCGACAGGTTCCGGGTGGATGATTTTATCGAAGGAAGTGCGTACCAGCTCAAAGGCCATAATCAGAATGGCAGCGGAAACGAAAAGCCCGGACAGATATTCGATCCTGCCATGGCCGAAAGGATGATGGGGATCCGGTTTCTGCCCGGCCATCTGGAACCCTACCAAAGTGATAAGGGAAGAGCCGGCGTCGGATAAGTTGTTGAAGGCGTCTGCCGTGATGGCAATAGAGCCGCTGATCAGGCCCGCCAGGAACTTGCCGGCAAACAAAAGGATATTCAGTCCGATTCCTACGCTGCCGCAAAGCACTCCATAGGCTTTACGCACTTCCGGCGCCGATGTATTGTTTCTATTTTTAATCCATATTTTCGCAAGTAAAGATACCATAATAACCTCCGTAACTGCATGATTCTTAACATTTTAGCTCTTTTTTAGGAAAAATACAAACACTAATTTGTAATATGACAGAAATTAATTTTTGCAAATGCCATCGCTGCAGGAAAGAAAAATGGCAGGAGGCGCGGTGACGGAGAATGGGGCGGCCGGGGGCGGGGATTTTCCGCTGGAACGTTCCATCAGATTTCATTAATGAAATGGGCGCAAATGATCAAACCGGCCGGGGCGGAAGCAAGGGCATCCATGCCCACGCTTCCTGAAATTGCCCTCCATGGCAATTTCCCCCTTCGTTTTTGGCCATTTCATAAATGAAATAACTGATGGTACGTAACAGCGGAAAATCCCCGCCCCCGGCCGCCCCGTTTCCCGTCACCGCGCCTTCGGCCATTTTTCTTTCTTGCAGCGATGGCATTTGCAAAAATTGATTTCCGTGTTTACAACGGGGGAAAAAATGGGTATAATTACAGTCGGATTATAATATATGCCAGGCAGGGGCCGGCAGTAAAAATAGAAAAAGGAGAGAGAAAAATGAGCAGGAAACCAACAGTTTTAATGATTCTTGACGGGTATGGGCTGAATGAAAGAAAAGACGGCAATGCGGTAGCGGAAGCGGCTACTCCGGTGATGGACGGTTTGATGAAGGAATATCCTTTTGTAAAAGGAAATGCCAGCGGAATGGCGGTAGGACTGCCGGAGGGGCAGATGGGAAACTCCGAAGTAGGCCACCTGAATATGGGCGCAGGGCGCATCGTGTATCAGGAACTGACCAGGATCACAAAAGAGATTCAGGACGGCACTTTCTTTGAAAACCCCGCGCTTCTGGATGCGGTGAATAATTGCAAGAAAAATGATTCCGCGCTGCATATGTTCGGACTGGTATCCGACGGCGGAGTACACAGCCACAATACCCATATTTACGGTATTCTCGAGTTGGCCAAGAGGAACGGCCTGTCTAAAGTATATGTACACTGCTTCCTGGACGGCAGGGATACGCCTCCTGAGAGCGGCAAGGGCTTCGTAGAGGAGCTGGAAGAAAAAATGAAAGAAATCGGCGTAGGTGAAGTTGCTTCCGTAATGGGCCGTTATTATGCGATGGACCGTGATAATAATTACGACAGAGTGAAACTGGCTTACGACGCGCTCACAAAAGGAGAGGGTCTGACTGCGGCAGGAGGCCCTGCTGCCATTGCAGAGTCCTATGAAAGAGGAGAAACGGACGAATTTGTAAAACCCACCGTAGTAGTAAAGGATGGCGCGCCGGTGGCTACCATCAGGGATAAGGATTCCGTTGTTTTCTTTAACTTCAGACCGGACAGGGCGAGAGAAATCACAAGATGTTTCTGCAACGATGAATTTACCGCTTTTGACAGAGGAGAAAGGCTGGATCTGACCTATGTGTGCTTTTCCGATTATGATCCTACGATCCCGAATAAAGAAGTGGCATTCCATAAAATCACGGTGGAAAATACCTTTGGCGAATGGCTTGCAGCCAATAAGATGACTCAGGCGAGAATCGCCGAAACGGAAAAATATGCCCATGTTACATTCTTCTTCAACGGCGGCGTGGAAGAACCCAACGAAGGGGAGGACAGGATTCTCGTGAATTCTCCCAAGGATGTTGCAACGTATGATTTAAAGCCCCAGATGAGCGCTTACGAAGTATGCGATAAGCTGGTGGAGGCTATTAAATCGGGCAAATACGACGTAATTATCATTAATTTTGCAAATCCCGATATGGTCGGACACACCGGAGTGGAAGCAGCAGCGATCAAAGCTGTAGAAGCTGTGGACGAATGCGTAGGCAGGGCAGTGGAAGCCATTAAGGAAGTGGACGGAACGATGTTCATCTGCGCGGACCACGGCAATGCGGAACAGCTGGTGGATTATGAAACGGGCGAACCGTTTACCGCTCATACGACCAATCCGGTTCCGTTTATCCTTGTAAATTATAAAAAGGATTATACACTGAGGGAAGGCGGATGCCTGGCTGACATTATCCCTACGATGATCGAGATCATGGGAATGGAACAGCCGGCAGAAATGACAGGGAAATCCCTGCTGATGAAAAAATAGAAGATAAAACGCATAAAACGCATAACCGGAAAATAGCGGAATGCGACGGATAGAAAGGTATAAGCCGGCAGAGAAAGAATCTGCCGGCTTATATTTTTTTGTATTCGGGCAATTTTTCGTTGACAATTCCAGTAATCCATTGTATATTAAGTGTATTAGTTGTAATAGTACAGTATAAACTGGTGACGTGACAGAAGGAAGGAGAGCGTATGATAATTCTGGATTATAAGGACACCAGGCCGATCTATGAGCAGGTGGTGGAAAAATTTAAGCTGCTCATATTGAAAGGTGTTTTGCAAAAGGATGAGCAGATGCCGTCGGTGCGAAGCCTGGCGGTGGAGTTGTCCATCAATCCGAATACGATTCAAAAAGCGTATGCGGAACTGGAGCGGCAGGGATACCTTTACGTAGTGAAAGGCAGAGGAAATTTTGTTGCGGACAGCAGCGGGCTTCTGGATGAAAGGAAAGAAGAGATGAAACAAAAAGTGATCTACCTGTACAGGGAAGGCAGAGAATTGGGGATGACCAAAACAGATTTTATCGAATGCCTTCAGGGAATCGAAGAATAAGCGGGGAAAGGAAGGGAGAGCGGGATGATTGAGGTAACGAATATCAGCAAATCCTATGCGGATATACTGGCGGTAGACCGGGTGAGCGTACAAATGAGGGAAAATACGGTGTTCGGGCTGATCGGAACTAACGGGGCGGGAAAAAGCACCGTGCTTCGGATGATAGCCGGCGTTTTAAAAGCGGATGAAGGAAGCATTACGGTGGATGGGATTCCGGTATTTGACCAGGTGGAAGCGAAGAAAAAAATATTTTTTATAGCGGATGAACCTTACTTTTTTGCCAATGCAAACGCGATGGAAATGGAAAAATATTTTGCCACGGTGTACGAGGAATTCCTCAGGGAAGACTTTTACCGGTATCTGGAAAGTTTCGGACTCGATAAAAAGAGAAAAATCAATACTTTTTCCAAAGGAATGAAAAAGCAGCTGGCCCTTTTATACGGTATTTGTTCCGGCGCAAGATATTTGCTGTGCGATGAAACCTTTGACGGACTGGATCCGGTCATGCGCCAGGGGATTAAAAGTGTTTTTGCAAAAGAAATGGAAAGCAGAGGGCTGACACCCATTATCGCATCCCACAACTTAAGGGAACTGGAGGATATCTGCGACCATGTAGGGCTTTTGCATAAAGGAGGGGTTCTTTTATCAAAAGATCTGGAGGATATGAAATGCAATATCCAAAAAGTACAATGCGTATTTTCCACGGAAGAAGATAAGAAAAAAGGAATGGAAGGCGTGGATATCATAAAGGAAGAAAAAAGGGGATCCTTGCATACTCTCACGGTAAGGGGATCAAGGGAAGAAATCATCGGCCATTTTGCGACGGTGGATACGGTATTTTTTGAAGCGCTGCCCCTTTCTTTGGAGGAAATATTTATCAGCGAAACGGAGGTGGCAGGATATGATGTCAAAAAACTCATTTTTGGTTAGCTTAAAAGAAAATAGTAAACGAAGGATATGGCTATGGATCGTATCCGAACTGTTTTGGCTTTTCTATTATCCGGTGGGCATGGCGATGCTGATGAGCCGGAAGATGGAGCATAATCGAATCGACGGGATGGTTGGGGAAGCGGCCAGGAAACGGCTGGCGGAGACAGCGGAAGCATGGCTGGGAGGCGGCTACAATACGACTGCCGTGCTGGTGACAGTGGTCGCTGTTATCTGTGCGATACAGGGATTTTCCTATCTCTATAGCAGAAAAAAAGTAGACTTGTATCATAGTGTTCCGGTAAAAAAATCCCGCAGATTTGCCGTGATTTTTACGAATGGAATATTGATCTGCTTCGTTCCTTATCTGGTGAATCTGCTGCTGGCAATGGTGATTGCATGGTTCAGCGGCGGTATGGACGGACATATCTTTTCAAAAGCCTTGATAGCGGCTGTGCTTCATTTGCTCCTCTATTTAGGAATTTATGGATTTGCCATCCTGGCGGTGATGTTGACCGGGAATCTGGTGATTACGGTATTTGCGACGGTGATTTTTCTCGTGTACGAGTTGATCGTCAGGCTGCTGGTGGAAGCATATATGATCAAATTCTTTTCTTATTATTGTTATTATTCTTCCAGGGATGCGCTTTACCTGTCACCTTTCTGGTACTTTGGCCAGGCAGCGGAGGTTTTTGACGGCGGGGGACTGCCGCTGGCAGCCCTTTTCGGAATGCTTCTTCTGACAGCGGCCATTACCGGCCTGGCTTATTATTGCTATTGGAAAAGGCCGTCGGAAGCGGCGGGGAAAGCGATGGCTTTTGAAAAAACGAAGGCTGTGGTTAAACTTTTTCTGACGGTGCCTTTTTCCCTTGGAGCGGCGCTGATTGTAGACGATATTGTGGTATCGAATGGCGTATTAGTGGTATTTTCGGTGATCATAGCGGTTATTCTAAGCAATGCGGTTATCGAAGTCATTTATGAAGCGGATATAAAAGCAGCTTTCCGAAAAAAACGTCAGATATTGGTTTCCGGTTTGTGTACGGCAGCGATTGCGTCGGTGTTCTGCTTTGATTTAATAGGATACGATGCCTGGGAGCCGTCTCCTGAAAAATTGGAAGATGCGGTATTCCTTTTCTCCAGAGGAAACATGGAGTATGTGGATGAAAACATGAAAACAGTCGGTTGGGAAGAATACGCATTAGGAAAACCAGGTGTGAAGGACATAGAAGCGATCTGTGAATTGTCTTCGAAAAAGACGGAGGAAGGCGATTTTCTGGTATGGATGGATGTGGCTTACCGGATGAAGAACGGGAAAGTGGTTTGGAGGAATTTTGCGGTAAATGGCGACGAGGAAGAACTGCTGAACAGGATCATCGGAAGCGAAGAATATAAAAAGATGGCGTACCAGAACTATGATGACAACGATTATGCGTATATAAAGGAATATGTAGAAACGCATAAGATAAAAGAAATTGTTTTTCATAACGGTTTCCGTGTGGAAAACCTGAACCCGGAGGAGGCGGATACCGTACGGGAATTATGGAAAAAAGACATGGAAAATTTTAATTATTCCACTTTAAGGGATGAATTCCAGTGCGGGGTCATAGAAATGGAGACAAAAGGGGAATGGAATCAAAATACTTATAGTATTTATGGATCAAGCATCAGCGTCTATCCCTCATTCAGCCATCTGCGAGGGTATCTGGAGGAAAAGGGGATTGGTACGGATACTTACCTGAAAGCAGAGGATATTGAGAGCATTACGGTGACTAACAATCATACGGAAGAGGCGGTGAAATTGCGCAAAGAAATGGAGAAAAAGTATGGAGATAACTACTATATGATCGATATGGAAGATGTTTCTGTGACGAAAACATTTACGGAAGAAGATAAAATAAAGGAATTGGCAGAAGCCGTATATCCGTCGTATTTGTCCAGACAATGGAAAGGCGCGGGGGAAATATCCAGCGACTATTATGTATCGATAAAGTATAAAGACGGAAGGACAGACAGCGCCGTATACCGCGGAGATACGGGGGCGTCCCTGATTGCGGACAGGATTCCGGGCTGGCTGGATGCGGAGACGGCTTATAAATGAAGGGAAGACGGCACGTTCTTATATTTTACCGGATGCAGTGTGATCATACGGAAAGTGGAGCGGACGCAGGAGGAAAAACGGTAACTCCGAATTGGAAAAATTTGTATCTATGATTTTTTCAAAATAAGGAAATAAATATAGAAAATAGCTATGCCTGAAGATCAGGCGGAAGGAATGGAGGATGCTATGAATCTATATTTAAAAATTACGGATGTACGGGGAAGGGAAATATTGGATTCCAGGGGTAATCCTACGGTGGAAGCGGAAGTGGTCGTGGAAGGAAGCATTACAGGACGTGCGGCGGTTCCTTCTGGAGCCAGTACAGGCCGGTTCGAAGCGGTGGAACTAAGGGACGGGGAAACCAGATATTTTGGGCTTGGCGTAAAAAATGCGGTCAAAAATATCAATACAAAACTAAGGGATGCGCTGGTCGGTAAGAACGTGATGGATCAGGGGATGATCGACCGGATATTGGTGGAAACGGACGGAACGGATAATAAAGGGAACCTAGGGGCGAATGCTACGCTGGGCGTGTCCATGGCCTGTGCAAGAGCGGCGGCGGAAGCGCTGGAAATGCCGCTTTACCGATATCTCGGCGGCGCGCATACCAGGCTGCTTCCCGTTCCGATGATGAATATTTTGAACGGGGGAAAGCATGCGGCGAATACGGTGGATTTTCAGGAATTTATGATCATGCCAGTGCAGGCGGAGAGCTTTGCACAAGGGATGCGCATCTGTGCTGAGATCTATCATAACCTGAAAAAAATATTGAATGACAGAGGACTTTCCACCGGGGTTGGCGATGAAGGCGGATTTGCGCCGGATCTACCGGATGCGGAGGCCGTTCTTTCCCTGATCGTGGAAGCCATTGAGACGAGTAAGTATATTCCGGGACAGGATATCAAGATCGCTCTGGATGTGGCGAGCAGCGAATTGTATAATGAAAAAACGGGTATGTACCATTTTCCAGGGGAAAGCAGATTGAAAGGCAGCGAAGTGGTGCGGGACACGGCGGAAATGATCTCTTATTATGAAGACCTGATCGAAAAATTCCCGGTTATTTCCATTGAAGACGGGCTGGCGGAGGACGATTGGGACGGATGGAAGGAATTGACAAGGCGCCTCGGCGGAAAAATACAGCTTGTAGGGGATGACTTGTTTGTGACTAATACGAAACGCCTGGATGCCGGAATTAAGCTGCAGGTGGCCAATGCCATATTGGTAAAAGTGAACCAGATCGGTACGGTCTCAGAAGCCATGGAGGCGATAGAGATGGCCCATAAGAATGCATATCGGGCAGTGATTTCCCATCGATCCGGGGAAACGGAAGATACTTTTATTGCGGATCTGGCGGTGGCGGTGAATGCCGGACAGATTAAAACCGGCGCCCCCTGCCGTTCGGACCGGGTGGCAAAATATAACCAGCTGCTTCGGATTGAAGAAGAACTGGGAGAAGTCGGTGCTTATAAAGAACCCTTTAATAAGATATAAAACGATTGACAATGGAAGGATTCGAGGATATATTAAATTCGGCGGCTATATGGCCGCCGGATTTTTTATGCACCGGGGTGCGATGCGCAGACCCGTGTAGTGGAAGTTTGCCGTTAAAGCGGCGCACGTTTTAGGAGGATGAAAACCATGAAAAAGATATTGGTAGTAGTGGATATGCAGAATGATTTTATTGATGGAGCATTAGGAACGGCGGAGGCGGCCGGTATTGTGGGCAACGTGATACGAAAAATACATAGTTATCCTCCGGACTGCATTTATGCCACCAGGGATACACATGGGAAGGACTATCTGGAAACGCCGGAGGGAAAATACCTGCCGGTGGAACATTGCATAAAAGGAACGGAAGGATGGGAGATCCGTAGAGAAGTGGCTCAGGCAATGCCGGAAGCGGTTTTGATTGACAAACCGTTATTCGGTTCCGAAGAGCTGGTGCGAAAGCTGCGGGAAGAGAGCGGAAAAGGGGAAATAGAGATTGAATTGGTCGGATTATGCACGGATATCTGCGTGGTGACAAATGCGCTGTTGCTGAAAACGGCGGTGCCGAAAGCAAGAATCTGCGTGGATGCTTCCTGCTGTGCGGGCGTGACGCCGGAGAGCCATGCGGCAGCGCTCTTGACCATGAAGATGTGCCAAGTGGAAATCGAAGAATGAGTGACAGGTTTTGGAATATTTTGGAAATAGATAAAAATAGTGCGGGAATTAATATATCAAAGTTGATTTTCATAAAATACTTGATTATTTAAAAAAATTATGATAGACTAAATTCCACGTGTACTAGGAGATGTAAAGATTGAAAAATAAAAATTTTCAATCTCGGGTTTGTGTTTGCACGGCGTCCACAAACTTACTATGCACGATAAAGCCGTGCAGAAATGGAGAGAAAAATGCAGGTTCTGAGAACGATATTATTGGTAGTATTTATTATAATTTGTATAGCGCTGGTTATATTAGTATTGATGCAGGAAGGAAAATCGGCAGGTTTAGGCGCGATCAGCGGTGCCGCGGAGACTTATTGGGGAAAGAACAAAGGGCGTTCCATGGAAGGAACGCTGGTAAAGGTCACGAAGTATCTGGCTGTCGGTTTCATTATTTTAGCGGTTATTTTGAATCTCAATGTATTTTAAGAAAAGATACGAAAGCGCTCTTGCAGAAATCAAGGGCGTTTTTTGTGTTATAAGGCCTATAATGATAAGGGTGTTATGAGGGCAGAGGAAATAAGGAATAGAGGAAAATGAATAAACAATTACAGGAAAAAAGAAAAAAAATTATATGTGAACTGATACAGGATGAAATTTATGTTCCCATGAAAGAAAAAGAAATGGCTGTTTTCATGCAGGTGTCAAAGGAAGAGAGAGGACAGTTTCGTGAACTGCTGGATGAGCTTTTGCGGGAAGGCCGGATCGGCATTACGGAAAAAGGAAAGTATGTAAAGCCAGGCAAAGATATGATAAAAGGAACTTTTATCAGCAATGCCAGAGGGTTTGGCTTTGTGGAAGTGGAAGGAAGGGAGACCGATCTGTTTATTCCGGAAGACAGGGTAAACGGCGCTTTTCATAACGATACTGTCCAGGTAAGGCTGCTGCCCGAACAGAGTGGAAAACGACAGGAAGCCGAAGTCGTAAAGATTTTGGAAAGAGGGATGGCGCAAGTGGTGGGAACTTTCCAGAAGGGAAAAAACTTTGGATTTGTTATCCCTGACAATACGAAACTGGCGACAGATATTTTTATTCCAAGCGAACAGTCCAAAGGGGCGGTTGACGGGCATAAAGTAGTGGTGGAACTGATATCTTATGGCGGTGAAAGAAAGAGGCCGGAAGGAAAAGTGATAGAGATTCTCGGACATCTGAACGATCCGGGAGTGGATATCCTTTCTATTGTCAGAAGTTTTGACATTCCCATGGAGTTTAACGAAAGGGTTTTAAACCAGGCATGCCGTGTGGGTCAGGAGGTGTCCGAGGCGGATATGCAGGGCAGGGAAGATTTGCGCGGACTGGCAATGGTGACGATTGACGGAGAAGATGCAAAAGACCTGGACGATGCGGTAAGCCTGTCCAGAGACGGGGAAGATTTTTTGCTGGGCGTTCATATTGCGGATGTGACGAATTACGTACAGGAAAATTCCGCTTTGGACAGAGAAGCATTGAAACGAGGCACCAGCGTATATTTGGTAGACAGGGTGATCCCTATGCTGCCCCATAGACTCTCCAATGGGATATGCTCTTTAAACGCTGGAGAAAACAGGCTGGCATTGAGCTGCCTGATGAGGATAGATGCCGCAGGAGAAGTGAAAGATTACCGGATCGTGGAATCGGTAATCTGCGTAGACCGGCGCATGACATACACGAGCGTAAAGAAGATACTGGAGGATAAGGATCCCGAGGAACGCAAAAAATATGAAGATTTCGTTCCCATGTTTGAAGAAATGGAGATTTTATCCGGCATACTCAGGGCAAAGCGGAAAAAGAGAGGATCTATAGACTTTGATTTCCCGGAGACGAAAATTGTGCTGGATAAAGAAGGAAGGCCTGTCGATGTAAAACCGTATGAAAGAAATACGGCTACGAAAATTATCGAGGATTTTATGCTGCTGGCCAATGAAACGGTAGCGCAGCATTTCTACTGGATGGAACTGCCCTTTGTATACAGGACGCACGATAATCCAGATCCGGAGAAGATCAACCAGCTTGGAATTTTTATCAGCAATTTCGGATATGGCATCAAAACAGCTAAGGAAGAGGTACATCCGAAAGAGATACAGAAGCTGCTGGGAAAAGCGGAGGGAACGCCGGAAGAAGCGCTGATCAGCCGTTTGGCCCTTCGAAGTATGAAACAGGCCAGATATTCCGTGGATTGTACAGGGCATTTCGGCCTGGCTTGCAAATATTACTGCCATTTTACCTCTCCGATCCGAAGGTATCCTGATTTGCAGATCCATAGAATCATCAAGGAACATTTGCGGAACCGGTTAAAAGAAAACCGCATCGACCATTACGAAGCGATTCTTCCCCACGTAGCCGAACGTTCTTCCAAAATGGAACGCCGCGCCGAGGAAGCAGAACGGGAGACGGATAAACTGAAAAAGACGGAATATATGGAAAATCATATCGGAGAACATTATGAAGGGGTTATTTCCGGCATTACGAGCTGGGGACTGTATGTGGAACTTCCGAATACGATAGAGGGACTGATCCACGTATCCGTTTTAAAAGGCGATTATTTTTATTATGATGAGGCCAATTATGAAATGGTAGGAAGAGATACGGGGAAAAAATATAAACTGGGACAGAGAATATCCATTGTAGTAGAGCGGACAGACCGTTTTACCAGAACAGTGGACTTTGTGGAGGATGATTGTGATGAGTGAAGCAATGAAGCTGGTCGCTAACAATAAAAAAGCGTATCACGATTATTTTATAGAGGAAAAATATGAAGCGGGAATCGTATTGCACGGCACGGAGGTAAAATCAATGCGCATGGGGAAATGCAGCATTAAGGAGTCCTTCATCCGTATCGAGAATGGAGAGATTTTCGCATATGGAATGCATGTAAGCCCTTATGAGAAAGGTAATATTTTTAATAAGGACCCGCTTCGGACAAAAAAGCTGCTGCTGCACAAAAAAGAAATTAATAAATTAATGGGAAAAATAGCGGAAAAAGGATATACTCTCGTGCCTTTGCAAGTATATTTTAAAGATGGCAGGGCAAAAGTGGAAATAGGGCTTGCAAAAGGAAAAAGATTATACGATAAACGTCAGGATATCGCGAAAAAGGATCAAAGAAGAGAGGCCGAAAAAGAATTGAAAATAAAAATGAGAGGATAATGAATTGAATTCCACGGAAAAATATTATATAATAGAGACGCATTCGGGATAATTAGAAAATACCGGATCGTTGTATAGACCAAGGGATAGTAAAGGTTTCGACAGGGGTCTTGCAGCTGGAGAAGCTATCCGCAGGCGATGCGTCAAATCGCGAATCTAAATATAAACGCTGAAGATAATTTAGCATTCGCTGCCTAATGGCAGCTGTCCGCCCTGACGCACCTGCACGCCAGGAACCGGGCATCGACTATGCGGGAAACGACATGGGCAAAGCTTTGAGCCTATGGGCGTAATATGAAGCTACTGAATATATTGGGCTGTCAATTTCCCAATATAGGAGGGAATGAAATATAATTGACTATGATAGTAGAAGGACAGGGAATGGGTCTTTGGACGCGGGTTCGACTCCCGCCTATTCCATGTATTGTGGTAAGGAGGGACCCACGGAGTGGGAGGATTCCTTATCACGGAACTCATGCAGTAGGAGGCATACGGGGTGGAGAAAAAAGAAGAGAAGGGTTTGGAGGTACACATGCTAAGTTCCATCAGAACGCGGATCGTTGCGCTGCTGGTTGGAATGATTATTATGGTTTCCGCATTGTTCCTCATATCGATCATACCTGTTACAAAAGAAGAATTGTCGGGTATGAACCGCAATTATATGAACGATGTGGTAAAGGCATATGGCGAAATGCTGGATATGGCGGTTCAAATGGATGAAAGTGTTTTGGATGCCGCTCATTTGCAGAAGCTGATCGGCGAGGTATCGATCAACGGCGTAGCATCCAGTTATGCATATCTGGTGGACGGGCAGGGAACGATGCTTTATCATCCGACGGCGGATAAAATAGGGCAGCCGGTGGAAAATGAAGTGGTGAAAACATTGGTAGCGGATATCCGGTCAGGCAAGATACCGAAACCGGATGTGGTCGGTTATGAGTTTAATGGCGTTATCAAATATGCCGCTTATTATGTGGGAGTGAATGCCAGTTACATATTGGTAATATCTGCGGATGAGGAAGAAGTTTTTACCGTAGTGGATTATATATTGAGGAAAACCGGTTTTACGGCGATATTGGCTTTGGTCTTTTTCGGATTGCTCGGTTTATGGATAACCGGCATTACAGTCAGTCCAATTCATAAGATCACGAATATTGTGGTAAAAATGGCAGATATGGATTTTACGGAAAGCGATATACAGGATAAACTGAATCACAGAAAAGATGAAACAGGAAGCATGAGCCGGGCCATTACCAGGTTGCGGGAAAGCCTCCGGCAGATGGCGGTAGGAATAAAAGAAGAAAGTCTGGAGATTTACCACGCATCGGAGAACTTAAATGCTAATGCGGAAAGTACAGCGGAAAATATGGCGGAAGTCGAGAAAACCGTGACGGAAATCGCAGATGGAGCGACTTCTCAGGCTGAAGAGACACAGAAAGCTACGGAAAATGTTATTCTGATGGGAAGCATGGTGGAAGAAACAAATATGGAAGTGGAAAATTTAAGAGATAATGCTTCCTCCATACGAAAATCCAGTGATGATGCGATGGAAATACTCGCAAACCTGGAAGAGATCAACCGGAGAACGAAAGATGCCATTGAAGTTATTTACGGGCAGACCAACACGACGAACCAGTCCGCCGTTAAGATTCGGGAAGCGACCGAAATTATTACATCGATCGCCGAAGAAACCAATCTTTTGTCCTTAAATGCTTCCATCGAAGCAGCGAGAGCAGGAGAACAGGGGCGGGGCTTTGCAGTGGTGGCATCTCAGATACAAAAACTGGCGGAACAGTCCGATGAATCGGCAAAACAAATAGAATCCATTGTAAATTCCCTGATCAGAGATTCGGAAAAAGCGGTGGAAACAATGGATGTGGTAAGAGATATTATCGGCCGGCAAAGCGAGAATGTGGATAAGACCAATCAGATTTTCCGGCAAGTGAAAAGCGGGATCGACAGTTCCATAGAAGGAATTACGGCGATTGCGCAAAAAACCGGAAGAATGGACGAAGCCCGCATCAATGTTGTCGATATTGTACAGAATCTGACGGCTATTGCGGAAGAAAATGCGGCCAGCACAGAAGAGGCATCCGCGGCAGTAACAGAGGTTGCCAATATCGTATCCGGTATATCGGATAATTCGGAACAGCTGAAAAAGGTATCGGAAAGTCTGGAAAAACATGTGGAAATTTTTAAACTGTAATCGAACGGGTGGATAATAAAAATTGGGGTAAGTGATGTAAAAGGGAAGTCGATGCTTCCCTTTTCTAAACGAGTTATTTACCGAATGCCCGCGGGAGTGAAGGAAGATAGCATGAGTGAAAATAACAATATTGTGAAAGGGTATTGCTTCGGTACGGCGGAAGATGCCGAGACTGCAAGGCAGGAAGAGAAAAAAATTGAATATCTGGAACAGCATATGGATTTGGGAAAAACGGAGAACATGCTCTTAGTTTATAAAAAGGCGGTAGAAAGCCGTATATTCGTTACTCCGGTCGGCTGGGAATATTTAAAAAGGCTTCAAAGGGAACTGAACAGCAGGGCAGATCTGACGGAAGAAATTCCGCCCGTCGCATTATATACCGTATTTGCCCACCGCGTAGGGGATAATATCAGGGTACCGGAGCCGAGAATCCAGGAAAAAACCAAAAGTAATACAAAGAAAAGCCTGATCATCTCCGTTATCATGAACATAGTACTCGCGATAGCTGTTGGGGGGATGTTTTACATCGCATATACGAGCGATAATCCGAATGTGTTGAATTATAAACGTAATCTGGTGAATAAATACGCACAGTGGGAGCAGGAGTTATCGGAGAGAGAGAAAGTGATCCGGGAAAAAGAAAGAAATCTTATGATAGATGAATAAAATTCACAATTTTAACATAATTAGCGGTTATACTGAAAACCAATTAGAAATAGATGCTTGGATAATATCGGAGAATAAAAACTGTAAAAAGGAGTTTGTGATATTATGGAAAGGCTGAAAATTTTAGTGGTGGATGATGAGAGCAGGATGAGGAAATTAGTAAAAGATTTCCTTGTCAAAAATAATTATGAAGTTGTGGAAGCAGAGGACGGCAGTACGGCATTGGACATTTTTTTTGAACAGAAGGACGTCGCGCTGGTGATTTTGGATGTCATGATGCCAAAGGTGGACGGATGGGCGGTATGCAAAGAAATACGTGCTTATTCCAAAGTTCCGATTATTATGCTTACTGCAAAAAGCGATGAAAGAGATGAGCTGCTTGGATTCCAACTGGGGGTAGACGAATATATTTCAAAACCTTTCAGCCCTAAAATATTGGTAGCCAGAGTGGAGGCGATTCTGCGCAGGACAAATCAAGTCAGCACGGATGAAGCGCTGGATGCCGGGGGAATACAGTTGGATAAGGCGGCTCATATTGTGTTGATTGATGGCAGACAAGTAGACCTTAGTTATAAGGAATTTGAGCTTTTGTCTTATTTCATGGAGAATGAGGGAATTGCGCTTTCCCGCGAAAAGATTTTGAACAGTGTATGGAACTATGATTATTTTGGGGATGCAAGAACGATAGATACCCATGTAAAGAAACTTCGGAGTAAAATGGGCAATAAAGGAAAACTGATCAAAACCATTTGGGGGATGGGATACAAATTTGAGGTGGAATAAAGGAAGCGATGATAAGAGCGGCAGACTGGGAGAACTATGGCTATGAAGATGAAATACTCAATAAAAAAGCAGTTTGCAATGATATTTATAGGGCTGATGTCTGCGACTATTTTGCTTTGCTGGTTTACTAACAGAACATTTCTCGGCCGATTTTATATGAGAGATAAGATGGGAGCTTTGAAGAATGCATATACAGTCGTAAACCGCGCCTTTAGTTCGGGCAATGCGATGACCGAGCAATTCGATATACAGCTTCAAAAGATCATTGAGACAGATAATATCAGCTTGATCGTGCTGGATGCGGACTCCCGGATGCTGATTACTTCAAGAAACGACCAGGAGATTTTAAGTAAAAGGCTTTGGGAGAATTTTTTTAATAATTTTGCAGAAGAGACGGAAGACGCTATCCTGGAGACCGGAGAAAATTACACGATACAGAGAATCATGGATTCCCGTACGCAGACGGAATATATCGAAATATGGGGCGTTTTTGATAACGGAAATATATTTCTTTTCCGATCTGCATTAGAAGGAATCAGAGACAGTGTTGCGATTGCCAATCTCCTGCTGGCTTATATCGGAGTGGCGGCGATGGTGATCAGCGGCATAATCATTGTAAGAGTGTCGAGCAAAGTGACGGAACCCATTTTGGAACTCACGGAAATTTCCGAACGGATGGCGAGGCTGGATTTTGATGCAAAATATTGCGGGAACAGCAAGACAGAGATTGCGCTTCTTGGAAATAATATTAACGAACTATCTAATACGTTGGAGGTGACAATATCCGAACTGAAAACGGCGAATAACGAGCTGCAGAAAGATATTGAGCATAAAAACGAGATTGATGAGATGAGAAAAGAATTCTTGGCGAGCGTTTCCCATGAACTAAAAACTCCCATTGCGTTGATTCAGGGCTATGCGGAAGGGCTGAAGGAGGGAATCAATGACGATGCGGAAAGCCGCGAATTTTATTGTGATGTTATCATTGATGAAGCAGCTAAGATGAATAATATGGTGAAGAAACTGTTGACATTAAATCAGCTGGAGTTCGGAAACGATATAGTTTCTATGGAACGGTTTGATATTGTGGCATTGATTAAAAACTATATTCAGTCAGCAGAAATATTGACGAAGCAAAAGGGAATTCAGGTTCGGTTTGAAAATCCGCCGGGGGCAGTCTATGTATGGGCGGATGAATTTAAGATAGAAGAGGTATTTGGCAATTATTTCAGCAATGCGATTAACTATGCTGCGGGAGATAAGATTATAGATGTCAGATTGATTCGGATGGATCATAAAGTAAGAGTGTCCGTTTTTAATACAGGAGAACCGATTCCGGAAGAAAGTCTGCTCTATCTATGGGAGAAATTCTATAAAGTGGATAAGGCGAGGACGAGGGAATATGGAGGAAGCGGAATTGGACTATCCATCGTCAGGGCAATTATGGAATCCATGAATCATGACTATGGGGTAATTAATTATGACAATGGAGTTGCCTTCTGGTTTGAATTGGAGACAAATTAATTGAGCTTGCTCTTTTCAGAAAAGAAAAGCTGGTGTATAATAAAAAATGCGGTTATGAATGATAGAGGAGGGTATGGATACTATTATGAAAAAGTGGCATAGGTTGGGAATCATAGGAATTATGGCGGCGGCATTGTCTCTGCCGGCATGTGGTGTTTCAGGACCGGAGCTGACGGAAGAGCAGAGCGCGCAGATTGTAGAATATGCTGCGGGCCTGATGCTGAAATATGATGCAAATTATCATAGTAGACTGGCGGAGGAAGACACGACGGAGGAAGAACCGGTGGCAGCACCTGCTGAACCTGTAGAACAGCCGGCAGAAGATGAGCCGGCGGAAGAAACAGCCGGCGGGGAAGCGACAGAAGAATCCGGTCAGGAACAGGAAGAAACAGCGGATAAGAGCATAGAAGAATTTTGCGGTTTGGAAGGAACTGTTATTTCTTATACAGGGTATGAAGCAAAGGATGTTTATCCGGAGACGGGCGGAGATGATCTGGTTTTTGCGATGAATGCATCGGAAGGCTGTAAACTCATTGTATTAAATTTTGACGTACAGAATACGGGCGGCCAGGATTTGAACCTCGACATGCTTTCGTTAGGAACAAAGTTTAAAATATCTTTAAATGGAGCTTCGCCCAAATATGCATTGACAACGATGCTGGAAAATGATCTGGCTTCTTACATTGGAACAATTCCGGCAGGAGGCTCGGAAAATCTTGTTTTGATCTGCGAGATGAAAGAAGAGGAAGCAGGGGCGATAGAGACGATTAGATTGTCTATGAGAAATGCTTCGGGAGAGGCGGGGCTTACCCTGAATTAGCAAGTATACACTGCTATAAAAAACAATTTTGAAAAAAATGTAAAATTTATTAGATTTATGGTTGACAACTTCTTTTTTAGGTGATATACTCAATTTCGTTGCCGGCGAGATAAGAAAAGCGGCAACGAACCGAACCTTGGCAAATGAACAGCAATGCAGCCCTGAAAATTCCAAGAGCTTCGAAGAAGCGGAAAGCCTGTAAGACCTGCAAAGGGAGAGCAGGAAGGAAGCAGAAAGCGGAGCGGAAAATTCAGAGGAAATTCAAAGAACAAACAATCCATGGGGA